>OFMA01000309.1_pt1 | contig 38078 bp, 27 predicted proteins | sample 1541011 | NCBI WGS metagenome assembly OFMA01 (sample SAMN04209225, study PRJEB22552) | human gut metagenome | biome: gut; material: feces | host: Homo sapiens | place: USA: Oklahoma
TACCTGCACACTCGAATCCACATCCTACGCGATTGGTATAGTTATTTACGAAACGCTGTACCAGAATACAGAAAAAGGAAGATACGGATGCGAAATCATCACTGGAAAAAAATAGCAGCAGTTATGCTTGCGGCAGCGATCGGAATACAGCCTGTCTATGTGCAGGCAAAGACACGGGAAGAAATTCAGCAGGAACGAGAACAGAAAAAGAGCGAGCAGCAGGGCACGCAGAGTCAGTATAAGCAGAGCCAGAGCAAGGTCAGCAGTCTGGAAGGGCAGCAGGACGCTTTGGAGGAAGAAATACAGGAGCTGGATTCCCAGCTGGTAGAGGTCATCGCCAGCGTAAGCCTGATGCAGGATCAGATCAGCGATACCGAAAAGCAGATCGTAAAGGCGCAGGAGGACTATGACGTAGCGAAGGCGCAGGAGGATGCACAGTATCTTGCAATGAAGAAGCGTCTCCGTTACCTGTATGAAAAGGGCGATACCAGTTATATCGAGATCCTGAGCAACGCCTCCAACTGGAGCGGCATGCTCAATCAGGCGAATTATGTGGAGAAGCTGTATGAGTACGATAAACAGATGCTCAACCGCTACATCCTGATTAAAGAAGAGGTTGCGCAGAAAAAGAACGATTTGGAAGATAAAAAAAGCGACCTGGAAACGCAGAAATATGAGCTGGAAGAGGAACAAGCTTCCATGCAGCAGATGATCGATGAGAAAAAGTCCCAGGCGAACGATTTCGACGCGCAGATTGCGAAAGCAAGGCAGGAAGCTGCGGCATATAAAGCGTTAATCAAACAGCAGAATTCCGAGCTGGCAAGGCTGGATGAGGAAGAAAACGCGATCATCAAGGCCGAGGAAGAGCGTCGGAAAGCCGAGGAGGCTGCGAAAAAAGCGGCGGAAGAAAAAGCAAAGGCGGAAGCTGAGGCGAAAGAAAAAGGTGCAAAGAGCAGCGATTCCAGCTCTTCTGACAGCAGCTCCAATCGATCAAGCAGCTCCGGCAGTTCTTCGGGCGGCGGCTTAAAGACTGTTCCTCCTGCGAGCGGATCGAGCGGAAGCGACATTGCAGCGTATGCCTGCCAGTTCGTCGGAAACCCGTATGTAGCGGGCGGAACGAGCCTGACAAACGGTGCGGACTGCTCCGGATTTATCTGGGCAGTGTACAGGCAATACGGATACGGCCTGCCGAGAAACTCTGCTGCTATGAGAAGTGCAGGACGCGAGGTTTCCTATGAAGCTGCTCAGGCAGGCGACATCGTCTGCTATGCAGGCCATGTGGCGCTGTATCTGGGCGGCGGACGAATCGTGCATGCCAGTACAGCGAGAACAGGAATTAAGTACGGATATGCGAATTATAAGCCGATTCTGACAATTCGGAGAATTGTGGGATAAAAGAAAAAAAGTTACAGTTCACTCGCACCATTCGCAAAAACCACGAGTGAACTGTAACTTTTATTCATGACAATAGAATGCTCGCAGAGCGTGCATTCTATTGTTGCTTTAAAGACTCTTTTTCAGAAACGAGATTGTTTCGTCGATCAGCTGGGATACGGACAGATCGGCGGTTCCGATGATGTGGTTGTTGCAGCGGTTGACAGGAAGCAAAAGCTTCTGGGCATGGCTCTGTCCGACGGCGACCGCCATGGCGGGCGTCACTTCCCCAAGCAGAGAGTCTGCGGACAAAATGCCGAGGGGACCGATGATAAAATCCGCATCCCGGCAGGCAACAAGCACGGGATTTTCTCCGGTTGCGCCGAAGTCAGCCCCGGCTTTGAGCATGGCAGCGGTTGCGGTTGCGTTGGTGCCAATGGCATACAGTTCACAGTTGGGCAGTTGCTCTTTACAGAGGCGGGCAGTCACAAGACTGCCGATTCTGCCGCCCTGACCGTCAATTACTACGATTTTCATAAATCCTCCATTTAGAGACATTTTGCACAGAAAAAATAGGAGCTGAACAATATTGTTCAGCTCAATTTTTTATCTGGCTCAGTCGTCGTTATCTAAAGCCAGCCCTTTTTTATACTTTGCGACAGCAGCCTGGATCTTATCGTTGGGATCGAGCAGATCGCTGATGGAAGTATCATGGTTCAAGGTATCGATCAGATAAGCAACGTATTTGCTCATATCACAGTTGACGTACCACTCCCGCTTTAACAGCTCTTCAGGCTGATAAATCAGGTTGGTGGTCAGGACACGGTTGATATTGCCGCATGCATAAGCCTTGTCGAATTTCTCCATACCGCTTGTGAACAGACCGAAGGTGGTGCAGATGAAGATCTTACGGGCACCGCGCTGCTTTAATGCGGATGCAACTTCGAGTACACTTTCGCCGGAGGAAATCATGTCATCGATGATGATCATGTCCTTGCCTTCTACGCTGGTACCCAGGAATTCGTGAGCAACGATCGGATTTCGTCCGTTAACAACTCTGGTGTAGTCTCTTCTCTTATAGAACATACCCATATCCAGACCGAGTACGTTTGCAATGTAAATTGCACGTCCCATACCGCCTTCATCCGGGCTGATAACCATCATGTGGTTGGAATCGATCTGCAGGTCGGGCTCGGTGCGCAGCAGGTTTTTGATGAACTGATAAGAAGCCTGAACGGTTTCGAAGCCGTTTAACGGGATGGAGTTCTGGACTCTCGGGTCATGGGCATCAAAGGTGATGATGTTGTCAACGCCCATCTTTACCAGCTCCTGCAGAGCGAGTGCGCAGTCTAAGGATTCCCGCGCGGTGCGCTTGTGCTGGCGGCTTTCATAAAGGAAAGGCATGATAACGGTAATTCTTCTTGCTTTACCGCCGACAGCAGCGATGATACGCTTCAGATCCTGATAATGATCGTCAGGAGACATATGGTTTTCATGACCGCAGAGGGAATAGGTCTGGCTGTAGTTGGTTACGTCAACCAGCAGATACAGATCCGTACCGCGGACAGATTCCAGAATAACGCCCTTGGCTTCGCCGGAACCAAAACGCGGCACCTTGCTTTTTAAAATGTAGGAGTCACGCTGGTAGCCTGCAAAGGCAAGGCTGTCTTTGTGCTCGCTCTCGCGCTGGGTGCGCCATCTTACAAGATACTGGTCAACTCTCTGTGCAAGGGATTCGCAACCCCTTAACGGGATAATCCCCAGGGAGCCAACCGGAATGGTTTCGAGATTTCTGGTTTCTTCACGTTCCATCATGGAAGTTCCTCACTTTCTGAAGGTAAAAGTTAATATTTTGGATATCTGCGTCAGCGGACCGGACCCGAGACAGCGGATACCTTTTTACACATACGAATATCAGGGCCGGTGAGTTTACAGAATTCAAAATTGCTGGCAATTCTGGAAAAAATTCGGTCCTGATAACGGTTTCTGCAATCTTCCAGAGAAAGATTGGTAGAAATGATAACGGATTTCTGCCGGAGCAGACGTTCGTTCAAGCAGGTAAAGAAATGGGAGAGCGTCACTGCAGTGGCAGTTTCGGTGCCGAGATCGTCGATAACGAGCAGATCGCAGCCATAGAGATCCGCACAGAGTGCGGAAAGCTCTTCCCGTGCCCTATAGTCAAACGTGTTCCTGGCGAGTAAGTCGAAAAGGGATGCTGCGCTGAAATAAAGCACAGAACAGCCCTGCTCGATACATTCCTTTGCAATGCAATTGGTCAGGAATGTCTTGCCCGTACCTACTGTACCATAAAAGAAAAGGTTTTGGTAGGACGTTTTAAAATTTGTGCAAAAATTTTTACATTTTTCGACAGCCTGGCGGTAGGAGGTCAGTTCGTCTCCCTGAAAAAAGGAATAGGAGAGCGTGCCGAAGTTTTCCTTTTCGAGCATTCGTTTCAGGTTGGACTGTTCGTAAAGAAGCGCGATCTCTGCCTGACGGAAGCAGTGGCATTTCTGACCGTTCACATAGCCGGTGTCCTGACAATCAGGACAGTCGTAGATCGGATCGAGAAAATCTGTCGGGTAGCCGTTTTCCAGCAAAAGGGAGGCACGTTTCTGTGCAAGGTCTTTGAGCTGGTCTTTGAGCTGTGCAAGCGCATTTGTATCCCCTGCGAGCATCCTTTTGCCCTGTGCGACAGAGGTGGATGCAACGGCTTCGTCGAGGGCTTGATAGCCGGGGACTGTCTCATAAATGTGATGCAGCCGTTGATCGTGCAGATGGCGGTTGCGGGTCTGATGTTCTTCGTATTGCCGCAGGATGGAATTGTATTGGGAAACAGTCAGTGCCACATCAAACCTCCTTACTGCTTCAAAAGCGCCTCTTCAAGCGCATCGAAATCATAGCTGGAATGCATGAAACTGTTATATTCTGCTGTAGAACCGCTGCGCGCCGGGCGAGATGCACGCTCTTTCTGATAGGAGCTGTCGAGTCTGGCGATGTCTGCGACGTGGTGGACGCCTGACTTGTACCAGGCAGCGAGGATGCTGTCTGCATAGGCGAAGCGGTGTCTGTCGGTAGCCAGGACGGTGCGTCCGCAGGCTTCTAAAATAACGTCGAGCTCAAAGCAAAATTCCTCTGTCCAGCGGCGGATATAGGCGAGCTCATTGCGTGCGGGGGTATTGGTCTTGCCGAGAGCGTTCATAATGGAATAGACATTCTTGTCGTAACGGGAAACATGACCTTCTGCCTGGGCAGGTGTCGTGATCCCGGCTTCCGCCCAGGCGATCGCGACCTTTTCAATGTAGCGGAAATCCTTTTTGCCGCGCTCGACGCAGTATTGCAGCAGATAGTCGATCAGGTCATCGGAGAAATGGAGCTTATCCGTGAAAAAGAGGATCGACTTCATATCGGCGGGGCTTAACGTGCGTCCGAGATACTGCTCTGCGATGAAAATCAGCTGCGCGGTGTTCTCCTGCTGCTGGAAGGATTTGAGCTCGTCCAGACTGTAAGCTGGTTTGGCATAGGGATCGGCAGGCTCAAGGGACTGGTGGGAAAGCATCGTAATGCTGCGGATCTGCGGTGCGGCCGTGCGTCCGGAGGGAGCAGCCGCAGTGTTGGACGTATCGTACGCGGCTGCTCCGGGCAGGGTCGCGTCAGCGCCTTGCTCAGAATTGCGGGCTGCGTCGCCAAAGCGTTCGGTATCAGAGCTGCGAGTCGTGTCCGCAAGCCGTCCGACGTCGCGTGAAATATGTCCGGTGGTCTGCTCCGTAGAAAAATCAGCTTGTCCTGCGTCCTGTCTCTTCCCCTTGGAAAGGGGGAGCAGACGGATCTGCTGCAGGGTTGTGCGGTCGGGCGAAAGCTTGAGCGTCAGGACGCCGCACTTTTCCCAGTAGCAGAGGGCGCGCAGAATGTCCTTTTCCGTATGATTAAAGCGGTCTGCCATGTCCGAAATGCTGACAGGATCGCCTGCCTGCAGACGGCGCACGAGAAAAAGATACACCTTTAACTGTGCATCGTTGGCATCTTTTAAATATTCATCGATAAAAACGTTGGAAAGGACGGTAGCATCCGCTGCTCCGCCGCACAAAAAAATCTCACTCATCCTAGTATTCCCGGTTCTTTGTAAAAATTGCTGCAGTTTGTCTGCGTCCTGCAGACTGTGGAAAACTTTTCAATTCCTTTTGGCAAGCCCCATTTTAACACAGACATTTTAAAAAGGAAACAGGAAGTTTCCGGCTCAGGGCTGATAAACACTGGGGTTTTCGTGGATGTGGATAATGTGGAAAATGTGTAAAAGATTGTCAAAGGCGCAGAAATATCATCTTTTTTTGGAAAAAAATATCCACAGCCAGAGAGGAAAGTTTTCCACGTTCTGGCTGTGGATAATGTGGATAAGTTATCTGGAAAGCAGGTTTTCGCCGATATTTACAACATCTCCGGCTCCCATAGTTATCAACAGGTCTCCGTTGATACAATTTTTTAAAACGAAGTCTTCAATTTCCTCGAATGTATGGAAATAAAAACATTCTTTACCCTCTTTCTGTACCAGAGCCTGCAGATCGGCAGAGCTGATGCCGAGGGTGTCGGTTTCACGGGCGGCGTAGATGTCTGCGAGGATGACCTTATCTGCCAGCGCGAGGGACTTGGCAAACTGAGGTAAAAACGCTTTCGTTCTGGTGTAGGTGTGAGGCTGGAAAATGCACCAGAGCGTCTTGTGCGGATAGTTGAGTGCAGCGTGCAGGGTCGCGGCGATTTCAGTCGGATGATGTGCGTAATCGTCCACAATTGTTATACCATTTATCGTTCCTTTATATTCGAATCTGCGGTCAGTCCCGTGGAAGTTCAGCAGCGCTTCCGCGGTATCCCGGTAATCGATGCTAAGCAGATCGGACAGGGCGACTGCAGCGAGTGCGTTGGAGATATTGTGCTCCCCGGGAACGCCGAGCGTAAGCTGTCGGGTCTGACCGTTTAAGCTGTGCACGGTAAAGGTTGCGTCCGCTGTTTTATTATAGGAAATATCGGAGGGATAATAGTCGGAAGCAGAGGTTGTGCCGAACGTAACGACGCGGCATGCCAGACCCTCTGTGATCTCCTGCCAGTTTTTGATGTCGCCGTTGATAAACAGAGTGCCGTCCGCAGGCAGAAGCTGTGCAAATTTGCGGAACGAAGCACGGATATCTGCCAGGTCTTTAAAGAAGTCCAAATGGTCTTCTTCGATATTCAAGATGATGCCGATTTTCGGGAAAAAGTTTAAAAAGCTGTTGGTATATTCGCATGCCTCTGCGACGAACAGACCGGAGTGGCCGACGCGGATATTGCCGTGGATGGATTTCAAAATGCCGCCGATAGAAAGGGTCGGGTCGGTATTTGCCTGCAGCAGAATCTCGGAAATCATGGAAGTGGTGGTCGTTTTGCCATGGGTGCCGCTGACAGCGATCGGCGTGTCGTAGTTTTTCATCAGCTGTCCGAGAAATTCCGCTCTGGACAGCATGGGAAGCTGCAGCTCTTTGGCACGGGAAAATTCCTGATTGTCTGCATGTACTGCGGCGGTGTATACGACGAGGTCGATGTCGTCTGTGATGTTTTCCGCTTTCTGGGGCTTGCCATAGTTGACGTGTGCGCCGCTTTTTTCGAGGTGCTCGGTCAGGGCAGAGCGGTTCCAGTCGGAGCCGGATACGGTAAAGCCCTCGGATAAAAGAATTTCGGCGAGGCCGGACATGCTGATGCCGCCGATGCCGATAAAATAAACGTGAATTGGATGGTTAAAATCTACCTGATACATAAAGAATCTCCATTTCTGAATTGGAATACTGTACTGGGTCAATTGTAGCGCAAACTCTCTGAAAAAACAAATAGAAACTTCGGCGCCGTCTGCAGCGTTTTTTTCTTCGACAAAATAACAATGTGTTATCGGTTGACAAAACATACCGGAAAAGACGAAAAAGGACATTTTGTGAATAATTAAAGAAGGAAATTGGAGCGATAGCTTGAGAAAATTGAATATTTTGAATAAAAACATAAACCTACTAATTTGATTTGTGTCTATATTTCACAAGAAAAAAGGTCGAAAAGGGCGTGCAAATGTAAAATTATTATTCACTTTTACAGATGCGTGTGATATACTTTTCTTAAGCCCGGCGACAGCCGTGGGAAAGTTGATAGAAACAACGAGGTGAGGACATGATTAAGAAGGAAATGATTGCCATGTTACTGGCAGGCGGGCAGGGAAGCCGACTGGGCGTGCTGACTGCAAAGGTAGCCAAGCCTGCAGTTTCATTTGGCGGAAAATATCGGATCATTGATTTCCCATTAAGCAACTGTATCAATTCTAGTGTTGATACAGTCGGTGTATTGACACAGTATCAGCCTCTGCGGCTGAATACGCATATTGGGATCGGTATTCCGTGGGATCTGGACAGGAATATCGGGGGTGTTACTGTTCTGCCTCCTTATGAAAAAAATGAAAACAGCGAATGGTACACCGGTACAGCAAACGCGATCTATCAGAATATCGAATATATGGAGGGCTTTAACCCGGAATATGTGCTGATTCTTTCCGGCGACCATATTTACAAGATGGATTATGAAGTGATGCTGGATTTCCACAAGCAGAACGGTTCAGAGTGTACGATCGCCGTTATGCCGGTTCCGATGGAAGAAGCCAAGCGCTTCGGTATCATGATCACCGATGAGAACAAGCGGATCGTGGATTTTGAGGAGAAGCCTGCCAACCCGCGCAGTAACCTTGCATCCATGGGTATTTACATATTTAACTGGAAAACGCTGAAGCAGGCACTGATCGATAATGCAGATCAGCCAAACCTGGATTTTGGCAAGCATGTCATCCCTTATTGTCATAAAAACGGCGCACCGATGTATGCATATGAATTTAACGGTTACTGGAAAGATGTCGGAACCCTGACCTCCTACTGGGAAGCGAATATGGAGCTGATCGATGTTGTTCCGGAGTTTAATCTTTATGAAGAATACTGGAAGATTTATACAAAGAGCGAGATCCTGCCTCCTCAGTACGTTGCAAAGGGCGGTGTGATCGAACGCAGTATCGTCGGAGAAGGCTCTGAGATTTACGGACAGGTTTATAACTCTGTAATCGGCTGCGGTGTTACGATCGGTAAAGATACGGTTGTGCGTGACTCCATTATCATGAACAATACAGAGATTGGGGCGAGCTGTGAGCTTAGCAAGGCAATCGTAGCGGAAAACACGAAGATCGGTGATCACGTCAGACTGGGCGTCGGGGAGGAAGCACCGAACGATACTGCACCGCATATTTACTGCGACGGTATTGTCACTGTTGGTGAGAAGAGCGTTGTGCCTGCCAATGTATCTGTAGGCAAGAATTCCGTTGTATTCGGCATTACGACAGCAGACGATTATCCGGATGGATATCTGGCAAGCGGCAAAACATTGATTAAGGCAGGTGACAAACAGTGAGAGCAATCGGTATCATTTTAGCAGGCGGCAATAACCGCAAGATGAGAGAACTGTCCCAGAAGCGCGCGATCGGCGCGATGCCGGTGGCAGGCAGCTACAGAAGTATTGACTTTGCGCTGAGCAACATGACGAACTCTCATATCCAGAGAGTCGGCGTGCTGACCCAGTATAACGCCAGAAGCTTAAATGCACATTTAAGCTCCTCCAAATGGTGGGATTTCGGAAGAAAACAGGGTGGATTGTTTCTGTTTACTCCTGCGGTAACCGCGGAGAACAGCTCCTGGTATAGAGGCACGGCAGATGCCATTTATCAGAACCTCTCCTTCTTAAAAAACAGCCACGAGCCCTATGTAGTTATTACCTCCGGCGATTGTGTATACAAGATGGACTACAACAAAGTCCTCGAATATCATATTTCCAAAAAAGCGGATGTGACCGTTGTCTGCAAGGACATGCCGGCAAATGTAAACGTAGAGCGGTTCGGTACCATCAAGATGAACGAGGAAAGCCGGATCGAAGAGTTTGAAGAGAAGCCGATTGAGGCACGCTCCAATACCATTTCCTGTGGTATTTATGTTATCCGCAGACGTCTCCTGATTGATATGATCGAGCGCTGTGCAATGGAAGACCGTTATGATTTTGTAAAGGATATTCTGATCCGTTACAAAAATCAGAAACGGATCTTCGGATATAAGATCAAAGATTACTGGAAGAATATTGCAACGGTGGAAGACTATTTCGATGCCAATATGGACTTCTTAAAACCGGAGATCCGTAATTATTTTTTCAAACAGTATCCGGATATTTATTCAAAGGTTGACGATTTACCGCCTGCAAAGTATAATGTTGGAGCGAAGGTTGAGAACAGCCTGATTTCCAGCGGCTGTATTGTCAACGGCACGGTAGAGGATTCCGTAATCTTCAAAAAATCCTTTATCGGAAACAACTGTTACATCAAGAATTCCATTATTTTGAATGACGTATATATCGGCGATAACACGCACATCGAGAACTGTATCGTAGAAAGCCGGGATACGATCCGTGCAAATTCCTTCTATCGCGGAGAAGATGAAATCAAGATTGTAATAGAGAAAAACGACAGATACATTATCTGAAACGCTAGGGGGAATAAGTTATGACGATTACCGATGTAAGGGTTCGGAAAATTGCCAAAGAAGGTAAAATGAAAGCGATTGTATCCATTACCGTGGACGACGAGTTTGTGGTGCATGATATTAAAGTGATCGAGGGCGATAAGGGACTGTTCATTGCGATGCCGAGCAAGCGCAGTGCAGATGGGGAATACCGCGATATCGCCCATCCCATCAGCCAGGGAACCCGGGAAAAGATCCAGGGAATTATTTTGGAAGCATACAATACGGCATTGGAAGAACCGATTGCATAACTTCTTAAATAAATACAGAAAATAAATACAGACTACAACAGACAGTCCCGGTGCAGCGATGTACCGGGACTGTTTTCCTGACTGGATATCCGGTTAGAAAAGCCATCTGTATGTCGCCGCAGATGGAAAGGGCAGCAGGGTACATTCTCACTTGCCCGAGCGGGGGAAACTGTGCTAACATGAAAGCACAACAGACAGCGCCTGCAAAAGCAGAAAAGGGCAGGCAGAAGCAGGAAGGAAACGGACAGAACATGTATGTAATTGCAGGACTTGGAAACCCGAAAAAAGAATACGATAATACAAGGCATAATATCGGCTTTTCCGTCATAGATATGCTGGCAGATAAGACCGGAATTTCTGTAAACACGGCAAAGCACAAGGGACTTTTGGGTGCAGGCTATTTAAACGGGCAGAAAATAATTCTGGTAAAGCCGCTGACTTATATGAACCTGAGCGGCGAATGTATCCGGGAAGTGCTGGATTATTATAAGGTAGACGGCAGCACGAACCTGATCGTGATTCACGACGATATCAGCCTGGAGCCTGGCATCATCCGGGTGCGCAAAAAAGGCAGCGCGGGTGGTCATAACGGTTTGAAGAATATTATTCAGCATCTTGGAAAAGATCAGTTTGTGCGAATTAAGGTCGGCGTCGGGGAAAAACCGGCAGGCTACGACCTTGCGGACTATGTGCTGGGACATTTTGATCGGGAGGAGCAGGTGCTGATGAAGCAGGTTTCGGAGGAAGTCTGTGAAGCGGTGCAGATGATTCTGGAAAAAGGTCCGGATGCAGCGATGAACGTGTATAACGGGCGAAAAGTGGAGAAGGCATAGCATGAAGGTATTGACAGCTCCGCTTTGGGAATTGGCGGAGTTTGAAGAGGGAAAAGCACTTCTGGACAGAGGAAAAGGGCATGTTGCCTTTTCCGGACTGTATGATTCCCAGAAGCTTCATATGGTATATGGATTGAGCGATGGTTTTACACAGAAAATCATCGTTACTTTCAGTGACAAAAGAGCGCGGGAAATCGGCGCAGAATATGGATTTTACGACCGCAGGACGATGGTATATCCGGGCAAGGATCTGATCTTTTATCAGGCGGATGTTTCCGGCGGCGATCTGGTGCGGGAGCGGATGCGTGTGCTGCGCGCGCTGCTTGAAAAGCGTCCGGTTACGATCGTAACGACGATGTCCGCGTTGATGATGCCGCAGACGCCGCTTTCCGGGATTGTGTCAAGAATACTGCATTTCGATAAAAAATCAACGGTAGATGAGAGAAAACTTTCCGCTCAGCTGGTGGAAATGGGTTATGAAAAGAGCCCGCAGGTAGAGGAACCGGGACAGTTTTCCATTCGCGGCGGAATTATTGATATTTTCGATATGACGGAAGAAAATCCGTATCGAATCGAGCTGTGGGGAGACAGCGTAGAGTCGATTCGAAGCTTTGACGTGCTGTCCCAGCGTTCGGTGGAAAATCTGGATGAGATTGCGATTTATCCGGCAACGGAGCTGATGCTTTCGGAGGCGCGCAGGCAGGACGGCTTTGCGAGAATCAAAAAAGAGACGAAGCAATATGCCAAAAAATTGCGGGAACAGGGCAATCCGGAGGCAGCGCACCGGATTGAGACGCAGATCAAAGAGATCGAAGAGTCTGCGCAGGAGTTTGGCAGTGTAGTCAATCTGGAAAGCTTCGTGCATTATTTTTATCCGCAGACGGAGTCCTTTCTGGAATTTTTCCATCCGGAAACGACGGCAGTTTTTCTGGATGAGCCACAGCATTTGTCGGAGACGGCGAACGCACTTGAGACAGAATTTCGGGAGAGCATGACCGGACGTCTGGAAAAAGGCTATATCCTGCCGGGACAGGCGCAGCTTTTGTACCCCGAAAAGGAAATCGCAGGGAAGCTGTCGCAGTATCGGGCAGTGTCACTCGCCGCGCTGGATGCAAAGAGCAGCCTGTTTAAGCCGGATCGCAGGTTTGAAATCACGGTGCGCAGCATGCCGTCCTATAACAACAGTTTTGAAGCCCTGTTAAAGGACTTAAAACGTTACAAGAAAAATGGCAGCAGGGTGCTTTTGTTATGTGCATCCCGGACCCGGGCGAAGCGTCTGGCAGCCGATCTGCGGGAGCAGGAGCTGAGCGCTTTTTACAGCGAAGACCCTGACCGGGAGGTTTTGCCTGGCGAGACAGAGCTTTTTTACGGACATGTGGAAAAAGGCTTTGAATATCCGATGCTGAAATTCGCGGTTATTTCGGAGGGAGATATTTTTGGCGCGCCCAAAAAGAAAAAGCGGAAAATTCAGCGCTATGAAGGCACGAAAATCCGCGATTTCGGGGAGCTGAAGGTCGGGGATTATGTCGTACATGAGACGCACGGTCTCGGCATTTATCAGGGCATCGAGAAGGTCGAGATGGAGGGAACGGTCCGGGATTACATGAAAATTTCGTACCGGGACGGAGGAAACCTCTATGTGCTGGCAACCGGTCTGGACGCGATTCAGAAGTACGCATCCGCCGATGCAGCGAAAAAGCCGAAGTTAAACAAGCTCGGAACGCAGGAGTGGCACAAGACCAAGACCCGTGTCCGGGCGGCAGTGGATGAGGTCGCAAAGGATCTGGTGGAGCTGTATGCGGCGCGCCAGAACGGGAAGGGCTACGCTTTTTCGGAGGATACGGTCTGGCAGCGGGAGTTTGAAGAAATGTTCCCGTTTGAGGAAACGGATGACCAACTGATGGCAATTGCGGCGACGAAGCGGGACATGGAGAGCAACAAAATCATGGATCGCCTGATCTGCGGGGACGTTGGCTATGGCAAAACCGAGATTGCAATCCGCGCAGCGTTTAAGGCGGTGCAGGACGGCAAGCAGGTTGTTTTTCTGGTGCCGACGACGATTCTGGCGCAGCAGCATTACAATACGTTTGTGCAGCGGATGAAGGATTATCCGATCCGGATTGAGCAGATGTCGCGGTTTCGGACGCCTGCGCAGCAGAAAAAGGTGATCGAGGATCTCAAAAAAGGTCTGGTGGATATCGTGATCGGGACGCATCGCGTGCTTTCGTCGGATATGCAATATAAGGATCTTGGTCTTTTGATGATCGACGAGGAGCAGCGCTTTGGCGTGACCCATAAGGAAAAGATCAAGAAAATGAAAGAGAACGTGGATGTGCTGACCCTGACGGCAACGCCGATTCCACGGACCCTGCATATGTCTCTGGTCGGTATCCGCGACATGAGCGTGCTGGAGGAAGCGCCGGAGGAACGTCAGCCGATCCAGACCTATGTGATGGAATATAATGAAGAAATGGTGCGTGAGGCGATCACCCGTGAGCTGTCCCGGAATGGTCAGGTGTATTATGTATACAACCGCGTCAATACGATTGCAGATATGGCAGCAAGGATTGGGGAAATGGTGCCGGATGCGAATGTGGCATTTGCACACGGGCAGATGTCGGAGAGAGAGCTGGAAAAAATCATGTTTAGCTTTATCAACGGCGAAATTGACATTCTGGTTGCGACGACGATCATCGAAACCGGTCTGGACATTTCCAACGTCAACACGATCATCATCCACGATTCTGACCGAATGGGATTGTCCCAGCTGTATCAGCTGCGCGGACGTGTCGGGCGCTCGAACCGGACGGCTTATGCATTTTTGATGTATAAGCGGGACAAGGTGCTGCGGGAAATTGCAGAAAAGCGTTTGGCGGCGATCCGGGAGTTTACGGATCTGGGCAGCGGTTTTAAGATTGCGATGAAGGATCTGGAGATCCGCGGCGCGGGCAACCTTTTGGGAGAGCGTCAGCACGGTCATATGGAAGCAGTTGGCTATGATTTATATTGTAAAATGTTGAACGAAGCGGTAAAGAATTTAAAGGGCGAGGACACTGCACCGGACTTTCTTACGACGGTGGAGCTGGAGGTGGACGCTTATATTCCGGCTTCTTACATTGTCAATGAGCAGCAGAAGCTCGACATTTACAAGCGAATCGCCGGCGTGGAGACGGAAAGCGAGAGTGCAGAGATGAAAGAAGAACTGCTCGACCGCTTCGGAACCGTGCCGAAGTCCGTAGACAATTTGCTGCGGATTGCGCTTTTGCGGGCGCAGGCGCACAAGCTTTATATTATGGAAATCAAGGGGCGTCCGGGGGAGCTGCGCTTTGTATACAGACCGGACGCACGGGTGCACGGGGAAAATATCCCGATGCTTTTCGAACAATATGGGAACAGTTTAAAGTTTTTACCTCAGGGGAATCCGGTCTTTACTTATCAGTTCAAAAGGAGTAATGTAGTGGAGAAAAACTCTGAAGACCTGCTTTCGCAGGCGGAACAGATGATAAAAGATATGCAGCGCTGCCTGCTTTAAGGGGCAGCACCGGATCAAAGGAGGAAATTAAAACTTGAAAATTGTAACACAGGTAGGAATTATCTTTTCGATTTGCTGGATTTCTCAGATTATCGAAAAGCTTCTTCCGTTTTCTTTCCCAGCGAGCGTGATCGGCATGATTTTGCTGTTCATTCTGTTGTGCGTACATATTCTGAAGGTAGACCATATCCGCGAAAAATCGGATTTTCTGCTGGAAAATATGGCATTCTTTTTTATCCCGGCGGGAGTCAGCATCATCAACTATTTTGACGTCCTGAAAAACTGGGTGGTGCAGCTGATCGTGATCTGCGTGGTGAGTACGGTGGTGACATTTGCAGTGACGGCATACAGCATGAAGCTCGCGCTGTATCTGATGCAGAAAAAGAAAAGCGGGAGGGCAAAAGAATGATGCATGAACTGTTTATGTCTCCGTTTTTCGGAATCGGGCTGAGCATCGCGGCGTTCTGGGTTGGAACCTGGATCCGCAAAAAGACCGGATTGGTGCTGTGCAATCCCCTTGTGCTTGCAATTGTGATCGTATCCGGCGTTTTACTGATCTTTAAAATTCCGTATGAGGAATATAATGAAGGCGGAGCGCTTATCAACATGTTCCTCGCACCTGCAACGGCATGTCTTGCAGTTTCGATCTACACGCGGGCAGAGCTGTTAAAGAAAAACTGGCTTCCCATCGTAGTCGGTGCGTCCTGCGGATCTCTTGCATCGATGGGGAGCGTGTTGCTGATGTGTAAGCTGTTTGGCATGGACGAGGCGATGACAGTCTCGCTCATTCCGAAGTCCGTTACGACACCCATCGCAGTCAGCGTTGCAGAGGGACACGGAGGAATGGTGCCCATTACCGTTGTTGCGGTTATTTTTACCGGCATTCTGGGAAGCATTTTTGCACCGACACTGATCAGACTTTTCCGGGTAAACGATCCGATGATCGCCGGAATTTCCATCGGCGCATGCTCCCACGCGGTGGGAACATCCAAGGCGATTGAGTTGGGAGAAACAGAGGGCGCCATGAGCGGACTGGCGATCGGTGTCTGCGGTATCCTTACCGTACTGTTTTCGATGATTTTGATGCATTAAAGCTGGCCGCGCCGTGCGGTCAAAAACTGAGGCACGGGCATAAAAATTATAGCACGGATGTAAGAACGGCGCAGCGTCAAACTACTGCAGCGCGGGGCACGAAATGGGGGAGAGCATGGAGAAAGTGGAAAAAAGGACAGATCGGATCAAAATGGATGTGATACTGGCGGCAGGCTGTATGCTGCGCCTGTTTTATGTGCTTTTTTCCACGATCTATGACAGACAGTATGATATCGGGATGATCGATCTGGATGCCGGGCATACGGTGACAGGCGGACATCTGGCATATATCCAGTATTTATATGAAAACTGGAAGCTGCCGGATTTTGACCCGACGAGTGTTTATCAGTTCAACCATCCGCCGCTGCACCATTATCTGTGCGCGCTGTGGATGAAGCTTTGCTCTCTTTTTATTTCCAATACGGATGTGCTGGAGGAGTCGATCCAGGTCGTCCCGTTTGTCTGCTCGCTGCTTATTCTCTGGTTCCTTTTGCGGATTGCAGAGCAGTTTGAGCTGACGGAAAAAGCAAAACGCTTTGTGCTGCTGCTGTTTTGCTTCCATCCGGCGCTGGTGCTGCTTTCCGGAAGCGTGAACAACGATTGTATGAGCCTGATGTTTACGGTGATGTGCGTGTACTATACGATTTTGTGGAGCCGCTTTCCGACGGCGCATAACATCTTAAAGCTGGCGGTTTCTATCGCGCTTGGTATGTTGACAAAACAGAGTGTCGCGCAGATGGCCTTTCCGATCGCGGCGGTGATGCTCTGGATGCTGGTAAGAAGTCTGGACAATGGACGAGATTGTAGGGCACGCAGCGTAGAGAGCACCCGAAATGCTGCAATTCCCGTCGTCCCGGTAAAGAAGCTGCTCGGTCAGTACGTTCTGTTTGGTGTAGTTTCGATTCCCCTTGGCATGAGCTTTTATATCCGAAATAGGATTCAGTTCCATATGCCCCTCGTGTGGATTTATACGCTGCCGGAGGATTCCTGGCAGTACACCGGAAATGTCCCGGTTTTGAACCGTTTCCTGTTTCCGGTGCCGTCGGAAATGTTGGACAACTTACGTCAGTTTAAGCTGGGCTGTGGCTATAATGTATGGATGCAGATCATCCGTACCTCAGTGCTGGGCGAATGGGATATGGCGGACGTCGGACGCAGTGTAAAGGTGCTGGCAGTGCTTTTGATGCTGGTCGGTGCGCTGCTGGCGCTGGCAGCATGGATGGCATTTATTCGTGTATTTGTCGTTCAGGCAAAACGCTGCGGCATCGATTCTGCGAGCCGGATTTTATTTGTGGTCGGCTATTTTGTGCACCTGCTCCTGTATCTGAAGTTTGCCTATGACTATCCGCAGGAATGCAGCATGCATTTTCGATATATGGAAATCGAGCTGCTGTTTCCGGCGATTGCGCTGGCGTTTATCTGGCAGGAGGGAACGAAAGAGCAGCTTGAGATGCGGCGCAGGGAGGGCGGTGCGACCGGGCATCCGGCGGTGAAAAGAGCAATATCGCAGGTGCTTTTTGTACTGCTGCTGGCATTTTGTCTGTTGAGCACGGCGATGACGGCAGTGTGGTGTCTGCTTTAAGGAAGATAGAGTACGGAGAAATCTGAATGGAAAATCGGACAGACCAAAGAGTATTCTGGCATGGAAAGCTGAAAAAAGAATCCCGTAAAACATGGCAGGCGACGGCGCTTACTGCACTTTGCAGTGTGGCGCTGTTTTGCCTGCTTTTTTCTTATAAAAGAATGTATCCCTTCGGGGATGGATCAGTGGCGATCACGGATTTATATTCCCAGTATCTGCCGCTTTTGTATCATTTTTACGATGTTGTGACTGGACAGAAAAATCTGTTTCTGGACTTCAGCGTTTCCGGCGGGGCGAATCTGTATGCGGATACGATCAATGAGGTGCTCAATCCGTTTAACTATGTTTTGCTATTGTTTGGGCGGGACAGAATTTATCAGGCGGTCAATGTGCTGGTGCTGCTTTACAGCACTGCATCGGCGGTTACAGCGCATATTTTTCTGGAAAAAACAGCATCGGGCAGACGCTTTCAGAATGTTGCGCTCGCCGTTTGCTACGCGTGCTGCGGGTACATGGCATATAACTATCAGATCATCAAGTGGATGATTTTTCCGGTGATTTTTCCGCTGTTTTGCCTGGCGCTTTTGCGTTTGCTGCGGGAGAAAAAGGGCGGCTGGTACACTGTTTTGCTCGCATGGCAGTTGATGTTGTCCATTCAGCTCGGGTTTATGACGCTTCTGTTTTCACTTTTTGCCGGGGCGATCTGGCTCTATACCTGTGAGAGAAAAGAAAACCGTACCCGAAAAATGGGGTGTATGGGAATTGATACGCTGATCGGAATTTGTATTTCGGCGGCGGTTCTGCTCCCGTCTGCGATTCTGCTTTTGCAGTCTGCGCGTTCCGGAGAAAATCTGTCCTATTTCGGCGTGATGGAACGGCATGGTTTGGAGGATTTGTTTGAGCGGCTGTTCCAGATTGCAAATCCGGTACTGATCGGGCTTCTGTTTGCTTCGGGATGTTTCCGGAAACGCAAAAGGCGCAGCGCTGCGGAACAGGAAACGCACAGCGCTGCAGAACGGTTCTGGCTGTATCTGACGGGATTTTTGTGGCTGACGGTATTGCTGGAACCGGCTAACCTCCTGTGGCATATGGGGTCCTATGTGTGCTTCCCGGTGCGCTATGGGTACATGGCGGTGCTGAGCATGGCGGCACTTGTGGCAGTGAGAAAGGAGCGCGATGCGGATGGTTTTCGTACAGAAAATATCTGCAAACATCCGGCAGGGCTCCGCCTGCGCTGTGTGCTCCTGCTGGTTGCTTCGGCTGTATCCGCATTGGGCGCTGTATGCCTGACACTCATTTGGGAAGAGCGTCTGGTGCAGGCGTTTTCCTCGCTGGCGATCAGCAAGGTGTGTCCGAAAGAAACCGCTGTGACAGCGGTTGTATTGCTGCTTGTTGGAGTATCGGCGTGGTGCGGACAAAAGGCGCTGCATGCAAAGACCTCCGGAGAAAAAACAGGAGGGGCAGGGTTCCCGGGAATGGCGGTGCTTGGAGCACTTGTTGGCGGCTTTTGTGTGTATACAATGATTTTACTGCCACCAGATTATGCGGTTCGACAGGAAAATGAAGCGGCGTACCGACAGATGACAGAAATTGCAAAGCAGGCGGATAATGAAAACGCTGCATCCGCAGAGCCTTCGTGGCTGCTTGCGCGTGAGGCAGATCGGGACGATTTTCCGATCAACGCTGCATTGGTGGACCGGAAAGGCTCGATCAGCGGATACTTTCCGACCGAAAGCAAACAGACAAAGGCGGTTTTGGAAAGTCTCGGTTATCTTGCACCCTGGGTTTCGGTGCGTGCCGTCGGCGGAACGGAAATTTCCGATACAATGCTGCGCAATGTGTTTGTATTCTCAAAGGAAGCTTTGGGGCAGTCGGGCAGCGGCAGCGTACTTTCCAATCAGCGTGCCTGGGCAGAGCTTCTGTCTGCAGAGGATGTTGAAACGAAACATCGACAGACTTCTGAAGAAGAGCAGAGCGTGGATGTGACGACCGGTTCGAAAGAGTATACGAATATCATGGAAGTTTTCCCGGCTCAGGAGCTTGTTTTGGAGGATGGAACGCTTTGTATTTCTGTGACGGACAAACAGCTTTTGTATCTGGATGCAGGAAGAAGCGCGGATGAAATTTTTGTTTCAGTCAACGGTGAGCCGGTTGAAATTCCGGAGAAAAACCAGATGGCGAGTGCACATCGGCTGATTTGGTTGGGAACTTTTGAAGCGCAGGAGGTGATGATTTCTGTTACCGACCGGATGGGGATGCCGGTCGCAGCACAGGAGATGGAGCTTGGTGCGCTGCATGAGAATGCATGGCAGGCGGCATTGCAGTCAGGAACCGCCAGAATCCTACAGCCGTCAGAATGTTCCATTTCAGAGCGCAATGCACAAATTCATGTGAGTGTGTCTGCGGCAGAGGGAGAAACGTTGTTTGTTCCGTTTATTGCGATAGACGGATGGAAGTGTATACAAAACGGGAAAGCTGTGGATATCGAGCCGATACTTGGCGGCTTTCTGGGGATAACATTGGCAGAGGGCGAAAATAAAATTGTATTTTCGTTTGAGGAACCGGGACTGAAAGCTGGGGTTGGCATCAGCATATTGGGGTTTGCATTCCTGTTGATTCTGTTTTTTGCGAGGCGAAAAGCTGAGGCGGGATGGAAAATTGCAGCAGAGCAGAAGGGGAAGGCTGAAAAATGCTTCGGTATGCTGTATCGGCTGCTGTTGGGAGTCTTTTTTGCAGGAATCTATGTGGTTCCCACGATTGGAATGGTCGTTTCTCTGACTGGAAAAATCGTGATGAAATTTTTCGGATAGTAGATAGAAATCGGACTGGAAAGGTTCTGGGATGGCATGAAAGAGAAAAAAACGGGAAAAGACAGCGGAAGGTTGCTGCACGCGGATCGCAGACTGGAAGATGGAAAATCTGCAGGCGACAAATCGTTGGGCAGGCGGCATGCCAATGGCAGGCACGCAGTCCGTGTGTCAAAATTCCTTCAGGTTGCAGTGCTTGCTGCAGGAGTGCTCGGAATGTCAGCTGCTTCTCAAAGCATGACAGAAATTTCTGAGAAAGAGCAGCCGTTATGGCAGGTATGGAGTGCGGAAGAATGTGACGCCGGATTGACGGTAGAAACCGTTGGGGAAAATCTGATTTTACAGAAAAAAGCGAAGCTGACAGCGGACAGCGAGGAAGGCAAGGACTTTCGGGCGATGTATGCGGGGGACGGAAATCATACGGACGAAACTCTGCGCTGGTCGTCGGAAAACGATTGGGAAAACAACGATCACTGGCTGATGGCGGATTTTGGAGAACCGGTCAGCATCGGTGCAGTTCGGATATACTGGGAACGGACGAATGCGAAAAGCTATGCGCTGGAATATTCCCAGGATAAAGAGAACTGGCAGCAGGCGTCTGTTTTTGAAGAGGCGCCGGAGCAAAAAGAGCAGCAGATTGTGTTGAATGAGCCTGTAGAGGCGCGGTATTTTCGTCTGCATGTGACGGACGTTTTGAAAGAGGAAAGCGATTTAAGCCTGTATTATCAGAACGTCTCGGTACAGGAGCTGGAAGTGTACGGACAGTTGGAGGATTGTTTTGTGGTTGAAACGCCGGAGATTGAAGCCGGGAGCCGCAGAACGCTGGAGCTCCCAACGGTGCCGGAGCCGTACAGCATTTCCTTTGGCGGTGCGGATTATGATGTGCTGGTAAATATGGACGGAAAAATCACGGACACGATCGCGGATACGCAGGTTGAGCTTGGATTTATTCTGGAAAAAGACGGAGAAATGCAGGAACTGCCGGGAATACAGACAAAGATTCCGGCATCGGAGAGGGTGGAAGTGGACAGAGAACGGGAAGAAGTACCGGAAGCCCTCTCGGCAGTGACCCTTCCAAAGGGCTTCACCGCGATGGAGTGGATGCCGGCGAGCGCGTCCACTGGAGCGGCCCACTCTGACTGGACAACCCGTTTCATCCGGGTCGTGTACCGGGACGAGGAGCTGGAGCGGACGGCACAGCTTTTTGCAACGGAGCTTTCCGGACAGTTGCTGCAGGACGTATCGGTTGAGAAGCTGGCGGATACAGAAAAACCAGCGGAAGGAGATATCGCCCTGAACTTTCGGAAGGCTGTCGGGGACGGGAAAGAATGGACACAGACGCTTGGGAACGAGGGGTATGAACTGAATTTGGAAGCAGAGAGTCCGGGCGTGATTTCGATTTCGGCGCGCACGAAGCGCGGGGTGCGCTGGGGGTGTGTGGCGCTTGGACAGCTTTGGGAGAAATCAGAAGGACAGCTTCCGGCCGGCGTGCTGCGGGACTATCCGGCGTGGTCGGTCCGGGGCTTTGGAATCGACGTAGGGCGCAGACCGGTTTCCCTCGAACTTCTGTACCGCATTGCAGAAGAGCTTTCAAAGCATCAGATGAACACGCTGCAGATTCATTTGAACGACAATCAGATCATTTCCCAGAGCGATTACGATGGGACAAAAGAGGGCGCGCGACAGTTGTATGCGGGGTTTCGACTGGAATCGGATGTGAGAAATAAAGCGGGACAGTCGATTACGTCGCAGGATCTGTATTATTCCAAAGAAGAATTTGCACAGTTTATCGAGGACGCTGCGGTGATGGGCGTTGAGGTCGTGCCGGAAATCGACACGCCCGCCCACAGTCTGGCACTTACAAAAGTATTTCCGAAGCTTGGGCTTTCCGGTGACCCGGAGAGTGTCGATCAGCTGGATTTGTCCAACCCGGCAGCGCAGAAGCTGGCAGAGACGATTTGGTCGGAATACCTGACGGAGTCGGATACTTTTTCCGGAACGGGGACGGTGCATATCGGCATGGACGAGTATTTTGGGAATCAGAAAGCCTTTGTGGATTATATGAAAGCGCTTTCGGACTATGTGGCGGAGGCAGCGCCGGAAAAGACGATCCGCATGTGGGGCAGCCTGTCGAAGACCGGACAGGATTATTCGGGGCTTTCCAGAAAAATTCAGCTACAGGTATGGGATACGGACTGGACAGATCCGCAGGAAATGTATGATGCCGGATTTTCCGTCATCAATTCGCTGAGCAGCAGTCTGTACCTGATTCCGGGCGGCGGCTATGACCGTCTGGATCTGGATTTTCTGGAAAAAAAGTGGCAGCCGAACGTTTTCGAAACGCAGGAGCGAACCTGGGAGCTTCCGCGGTGGTCGAGCCGGATGCTGGGAGCCTGCTACATGCTGTGGAATGATTATGCATCGCAGGATGGAAATGAAATTACGGAGGACGGGCTGTTTGAGCGGTTCGCAGAGCCGCTGGACATCCTGGCACGGAAGTTGTGGAAATAAAGAAAAGGAGAGAAAGAAAATGAAAATCATATCAGCTGTTGTATACAAACCGCAGCTTCAGACTGCTCTGGAAAAAAAGACTGCGGACGTATTTTGCAAAAATTTAAAAAAACGAAGCGGTGTTTCTTTACTGCAGTCTAAAACGTCTGGAAAAATCAGCATAGAGTTTTATAAAGAGGACAGCTGCAGCGAGGAGGTCAAAGCGCTGTTTGACGGCATCACTGTGCCGGGCAAAGAGGGCTTCCGGATCCGGGTTATCGACAACCCGGACGGCAGCGGGCGCATCGTTGTGCTCGGAAAAGACGAGCGCGGTGAGTTTTACGGGATGGCGCGGCTTTTGAGAAAAGCAATTGTAAAAAAAGGCAGCATTGAAATTCCGGACGAGCTAGACAGCCTGAGCATGACGCCGCAGTATCCGCTGCGGGGACATCAGTTGGGCTACCGGGACAAAAACAATACCTACGGTGCATGGTCAAAAAAGGAATTCGAGGCGTATATCGAGGATCTGGCGCTGTTCGGAGCAAACGCCATCGAGCTGCTTCCGCCGAAGACGGACGACCGTTTGTATTCCGCACTTTTCCCGGAAGATCCGATGGAGCTGATGTGCGAGGTTTCCAAAATCATTCATTCCTATGGCATAGACGTCTGGTTGTGGTATCCGAATGTCGGACGCGATTATCATGATTTTGGGTGCATCGACCGGGAGATGGAAGAACGCCGGAGGGTCTTTTCTGCAATTCCTTATCTGGATGCAATGCTGGTTCCGCTGGGGGATCCCGGTTCCCTCTGGCCGACGGATGCGATGTGTCTGACAGAGCATTTTGTGGAAATTCTGCACGAATATCATCCGGAAGCGGGCGTATGGGTTGCACCGCAGCATTTTCAGCCGGAGCCTGGCTGGTACGATACTTTTTATGAAGAAATCGCAAAGGAGCCGGACTGGATTACCGGCGTGTGCTTTGCGCCCTGGGAGCAGGACAGCATCGAAGAGCTGTATGAGAAGCTTCCCGAAAAATATCGTGAAAACATTCGGAACTACCCGGATATTTCCCATAATTCGAACTGTCAGTTCCCGGTGGAAAACTGGGATATGGCGTTTGCACTGACGAGCGGACGGGAGGGCTACAATGCGCGTCCGGAAAAAATGAAAGCGATTCACAATATGTTAGAGCCGTATACCATCGGTTCGATCACCTATTCCGAGGGTATCCATGACGACGTCAACAAGATCCTCTGGGCGGATCAGGATTTTGACAGCTCGGTGGCGGCAGAGGAAACGATGGCGGATTATGCAAACCTGTTTATCGATTCGGAAACCTCTGAGCAGGTTGCGGAATTTTTGATGGACGTGGAGCATAACTGGGATGGCCCGGTTCTGGAAAACGACGGAATCGATGCACTGTATGAATCCTTTACAGCATTCGATAAAACCGTATCGAAACAGGTGAAAAACAATTACCGCTATCAGATGTTGAAGCTACGGATTCTGACGGATTACTGGACGAAACAGAAATATGCAAAGGATCAGGAGCTGGAGCAGCAGGCGCGTGCGGTGCTCGACCTGGCGGATATTACCGGAAGCGAAGCAGTTATCCGGGAGGCGCGGACGATCCTGAATCTTTCCAGGGACGTTCCGGCGGCGGAGGATGTGCTGTTTGAAATGCTGAAGCTGGCAGACAGTCTGCGGAATTTGTGCGGTATTCAGCTGACCGAAAACCATCACGGCGGGCAGTGCTGGATTCGCGGCGCGTACCTGCAGACGAGAAGCATGCCGTTAAACGATTATCAGTATTTGATGCAGAGCTTTAAGCGGATTGAAAAGATGCAGAACGAAAAGAACAGATGCGCAGCACTGCATCAGCTGAACCTGCGTCAGGATCCCGGCGACGGAAACCAGTTCTGCGCGCCTGGCACTTACGAGGGCTTTTCACATGTTTCTGTATGGCACAGCTGGGAGGAAGATCCCGGATATTTAAAAACTCCGTTCATCGATCACAGCGTGTATACAATGGTCGGCCTGCTGCATGAGATCGACGGCTGGTACCACGAGTTCCCGATGCCGCTGACCTGGGCGCTGAATGTGACGGTGCAGTATGGAACACCGCTGGAAATGACGTTTACCGGACTTGATCCGGAAGCTTCTTATGGGATGAAGGTATTTTATCCGAATTCGTTTTTCCGGGCATTTGTGGGACAGACCGCGCTGAAGGATGAAACGCTGGTCAATATCCGTGCCGGAAAAGTCCTGCTGGCAGATCGGATTGCGCAGAATCCGAACGGAAAATCTGTCCGCCGGGAGATCGAGGCTGGAAGAGAGCCGTTCTGGGAATACGACCTGCCGAAGGAATCCTATCAGGACGGCACGCTGAAAGTCCGTTGGGAGGTTTACGATACCTTAAAGGCGCTGGCAGTCAGCGAAGTATGGATTATGAAAAAAGAATAAACAATAGAATGCAAAAAAACCGGTCTTTTATGACCGGTTTTTTTATCGTACAGAGTTCAGAAAAGGGCAGCTTTTTGTCTTGCTTCACGGCGGCGTTTGTATTCTGCCTTGTCGAGGGGTACAATCATGCCGCAGCTTTCGCACAGGATGCCGCGTTGTTTTTCAAGACTGACGATGGGGATAAAGAAAAGTGTTACCTGATCGAGCTGGCGGCAAAGGGTTTGGGGAGCATCATGTCCGCAGTTTTTACAGATCGCATGTCCGCATGCGCCTTCCCGCTTGAATAAGGTTCTGGTTCCGTAAGTGATCACCATTGCATACCTCCGTTTACAGACTGTTTCAGCATATCCAGTGCAGCGTTAAAGTCTTTAGATACATTCGGGCAGGCTGCAACAAGGATTCGCTGTCCGTTCTTGTGCTCCAGAGCAATGTAATTGGATGTTGTAGGATTGCCGTTTACCATGTTGCATTTAAAAACATTATAAAACTGATCGAGAGGATATACAGAAAAACCATACTGCAAATTGGAAAAGTCAAGGAGATAATGGGGAGAGACAGCGAGACCTAATCCGTCATAAAAAGCAGCGTCAGCTGACTGGAAATCCTGACAGAGCGGTTCGAACTCACCGTTTTGCATAAGCTCCTGAATACAGGTCTGAATGTGATTGCTGTTTTTCCTGAGGGAGATCAGGACGATCACACTGAGGATGAAAAAGACTGCAGAAAATATAAAGAGCACAAGGCTGCTGCCCATCAAGGGTGCGGTGGTATCGAGATAATGATCACCCAAGGTTTGCTCATAGTCGGAAAGGGAGAGCTCAAAGCCGTTGTTGTTGAAGTAGTCTACAATGTATGCGGCAAGCTTTTTGGGTATCTTTTTGCTTTGACCGACAGCGGTCTGAGGAACCAGTGTTTTCAGATCGGCATCGGAAATGGTTTCATTGTAAACAGGAAAGGGACAGGAGCTCTCGGTGCTGACAATAGACCAGTAACCTTTGTCGTTTTCGGCAACATAATATTCCTTTACAGTCCTTCCGTCAGAGGTCTGCTCTGCGAAGGGTCCCATAACATAGACGATATTGAGGGAAGCATAGCCGCCGGAGGTCGGGTCAAAGGGCTGATCTTTGTGGGGGATCATAAAGATGCCGAACAGCAGAAAGAAGACAGCAGCAATCAGTAAAATCGCCGGGACAGTCCGGTTTGTTTTTCCCATTTTAAGCAGGTTCTTTTTAAAGTCTTCCATTAACGATAACGCTCCTCCCAGAGCTGAAATTGTGTGAGATTTCAGGTTGATCTGTGTCATAGGAATAGCATAACAAGTTAATAACGGAAGATAAAGCAAGAAATTTAAGCTGTGATATCAGTTTTTTTAGATAAACAGCTCGATCAGGAAAACCAGTGCGCAGCAGATCACGGATACCGGAAATAATCCGGCGCCGAGCCATGCGGCGATGATTCCGGCGATCAGGGCAACTGCGCCGGAAATCGGCGACTGCGTTGCGTGCAGGATGGCGGGAAAGGTCATCACAGCGAGCGTAACATAAGGCACATAATAAAGAAACGACTGGATAAATGTGTTGCGGATCGGTTTGCGGATCAGCGTCAGCGGAAGGACGCGGATTGTATAGGAAACCAGCGCCATGACGGCGATATAAAGCACATTACGACTCATGTTCGGATTCCTCCTGTATATTTTTGAGCGGGAAAAAAATTGCTGCGGCAGCGGAAATCAGCACGGTAAGCAAAATCGTGCGGGTTCCGTCGGACAATGCAGAGATTCCGGGTACATAACTGCCAAAAAAGCTCAACGCGAAGCTGATGACGATCAGGACAGCAACGACTTTATTTTTCCGTGCGGGGGGGATGATGATTGCGAGGAACATGCCGTAAAGGGCAACGCTGAGCGCACTGACAGCGCGCAGCGGAAGCGCATTTCCTGCCATGATGCCGAAGGCTGTGCCGAACGCCCATGCAGGAGCGGCAAGCAAAATCGCGCCATAGGTATAGAACGGATTCAGGCAGCCGGGGCGGGAAATCGTGATGCCGAACAGCTCGTCCGTTACATCATAAGCGATAATCAGTCTGTGGAAAAACGGTGTGCCGGGTGCAAAGCGCTGCGCGAGCGCACAGCTCATCAGCAGATACCGCGCATTTGCGATCAAGGTAATAAGCGCTACCTGGAAAAGCGTCGCATTGGCGGCGATTAAGGTGAACGCAGCATATTCTCCGGCGGAAGCATTGTTTAGCAGGCTGGCAAAAAAGCCCTGCAGCGGCGTCAGACCGGCGTTTCTTGCGGCGATGCCGAGGGAAAAGGAAACGGCAAAATAGCCCAGTGCGATGGGAACGCCGTCGCACATGCCGTTTAAGAAAATCCTGCGGTCGAACGCCCAGGCGGGGCGGCCGGACAGACGGGAGGTTTCGGAACTGGAAGTCATGATAATAGAAGTCCTTTCTTTGGTGCGTGTGAACTGCACACCAATGGCGTGCAGAATTTATTATAGCGCACCCTATCTTTGAAAAAAAGAGGAAAAAACTGAATTTACATAGAAAATAGAAGGTTTTTTTCTACAGGAAATGATTGACGGAAAGGAAGAAAGAGACTACTATAGAACAGAAAAAAATTTATAGGAGGTTTATAATGGAGGAGAAAAGTGTGGCAATTAAAGACGCCAGAACACTTGGTGTACCGAAGATGCTGCTGTTAGGTCTGCAGCATATGTTCGCAATGTTTGGTGCGACGATTTTGGTACCGATTCTGGTCAACAACTATTTTGAAGGAGAAGGGCTTTCCATTCAGGTAACCCTGATCTGCGCGGGTCTGGGAACTCTGTTCTTCCACCTGTGCTCCAAGCTGAAGGTACCGGCTTTCCTTGGTTCGTCCTTCGCATTCCTGGGCGGTTTTGCTACGGTAGCGAATCTGAACACCGGAATTTTCGCAGACATGACCATGGGAGAAAAGCTGCCTTATGCCTGTGGCGGTATTGTTGTAGCTGGTTTATTGTATCTGGTGCTTGCCCTGGTCATCAAGATTGCAGGTGTACATCGCGTTATGCATTATCTGCCGCCTGTTGTAACCGGTCCGATCATCATCTGTATCGGTCTGTCCCTTGCACCGTCTGCAATCTCCAACGCATCGACCAACTGGCTGATTGCCCTGATTGCACTTGGAACCATTATCGTATTTAACATCTGGGGAAAAGGAATGTTCAAGATTATCCCGATTCTGATGGGCGTTGTGGTTTCCTATGTTGTTGCAGCTGTTTTAAATGCAATTGGCCTGACAAATCCGGACGGAAGCGCCATCCTGGATTTCTCCAACATTGCATCTGCATCCTGGGTTGGCCTGCCGCCTTTCCAGCTGTGCAAATTTAACCTGACTGCAATTTTAGTTATGGCTCCGATCGCGCTTGCTACCATGATGGAGCACATCGGCGATATGTCCGCGATTTCCGCAACAGTCGGCGAAAACTTCATCGCTGATCCCGGTCTGCACCGCACTCTGGTAGGCGACGGTCTTGCAACCGCTCTGTCCGCTCTGGTTGGCGGTCCTGCAAACACCACCTACGGTGAGAACACCGGCGTTCTGGAATTAAGCCATGTACATGATCCCCGAGTGATCCGTATTGCAGCTGTATTCGCAGTAATCTTAAGCTTTATTCCGAAGATGGCTGATGTAATCGGCTCCATGCCGTCCGCAATCATCGGCGGCGTAAGCTTCATGCTGTATGGTATGATTTCCGCAATCGGCGTCCGTAACGTAGTAGAGAACCATGTAGACCTGACCAAGTCCCGCAACCTGGTTATCGCAGCAGTAATCCTGGTATGCGGCCTGGGCTTCTCCAGTGGTCTGACCTTTACGGTATTCGGTACATCCATCACGCTGACCGGTCTTGCAATCGCAGCGCTGGCAGGTATTATCCTGAATGCAATTCTGCCTGGCAACGACTACGAGTTCGGCAAGGACTTAAAGGGCGATATCAACAGAGGCGTTACCCTGAAACCCAATCCGGAAGAAATTAAGTAAAAATCGAAGGCGCGCCTCCGTTATAAGAGGTGCAAAGGAACAGCCCCGGCAGTTTTCAAACAATAGAATGCACGCTCTGCGAGCATTTTATTGTCATGAATAAAAACTGTCGGGGCTGTTTTTTGTTTCATAGGAAAATACGTCCTATGAAATAAAAACGCTCCGCGAGAATGTGCCAAGGCACATTCTTTTTTACATCAGCTTACGGAATAATGCGGTCAGATCTTCGATGCTTGCATCCTTCGGGTTGCCGGGTGCGCATGCATCTGCATGGGCAGATTCTGCCAGGAACGGAAGATCTTCTTCCTTGATGGCTTCGAGCTTGGACGGAATGCCGACATCCTCGGAAAGCTTGCGGACAGCATCGACCGCAGCTTTACGGTAAGCAGCCTGATCCATCTGATCAACGCCTTCTACGCCCATTGCGCGTGCGATTTCACGGTATTTTTCACCGGTGCAGTCTGCGTTGTATTCCATAACGATCGGAAGCATCATTGCGCATGCAACGCCGTGAGGGGTGTCATAAACAGCACCCAGGGTGTGTGCCATGGAATGAGCGATGCCGAGACCGACATTGGAGAAGCCCATGCCTGCGATATACTGACCAAGAGCCATGCCTTCACGGCCTTCTTTGGTGTTAGCGACTGCGTTACGCAGGGATTTGGAAATGATTTCGATTGCCTTTAAGTGGAACATATCGGTCATTTCCCATGCAGCCTTGGTGGTGTAGCCTTCGATTGCGTGGGTCAGAGCATCCATACCAGTAGAAGCGGTCAGGCCCTTTGGCATGGAGGACATCATATCGGGATCAACGACTGCGATGATCGGCATGTCGTGGGGGTCAACGCATACGAATTTGCGCTTGCGCTCTACGTCGGTGATAACGTAGTTGATGGTAACCTCTGCAGCGGTGCCGGCAGTGGTAGGAACGGCGATAATCGGAACGCAGGGCTTTTTGGTGGGAGCAACGCCTTCGAGGCTGCGGACGTCTTCAAATTCCGGGTTGGCGATGATGATGCCGATGGCCTTGGAGGTATCCATAGAGGAACCGCCGCCGATTGCGATGATGTAGTCAGCGCCGGAAGCCTTGAACGCTACAACGCCGTTCTTTACGTTTTCGATGGTCGGGTTTGCTTTGATATCGGAGTAGATTTCATAAGCAAGACCTTCGCGGTCTAAAATATCCGTTACCTTTGCGGTTACGCCGAACTTGATCAGATCCGGATCAGAACATACAAATGCTTTCCGGAAAGCATGAGCCTTTGCTTCGTTTGCGATTTCTTCGATTGCGCCAGCTCCGTGATAGGAGGTCTGGTTGAGCATAATTCTGTTTGCCATTGGAAAAACCCCTTTCTTTCGATCGATTTTTGATAATTTCATTGTAATACAAAAAGGGAAAGAAAAAAAGGAAATTTTTATAAAATCGACATTATTCTAATGGAAAAAAGGAAGAAATGTTATTGAAATTTACCAGAATTTGCTTTCTTTTCAAAACTTTTTTAGCTTTGTTGACAATCTACGATTCCGCAGATGGAAATTCCTTTTTGCAGTTTTTAGAAGCTGCGTCGTCCGGTGCCTGGGGGGTGCAGCAAAAGCGTCTGGAATATTCCAGGTTTGCCTGAATCAGGTTGTATTCCAGTAAAAGACGGAGCGTGCAGGAGAGACATTCGGGAGATTTGGCGTGCGCTTCGCACACGTCCTTGAAAGAGTGGGACAGATTCAGAATATCCAGAGAAGAGACTGCCATGCAGATCACCTGAAACGCTCCGTTTCTATATAGTATGGCGCGCGTGCCGCCGGGGTGCGCAAACCGCTGCGGTGGATACCTCTTCTTTCCGGATAAAAACAGCGATGACAAGACTTTCCTGCTTGCATCCTGCCCTACAGATGATAAACTGGGAGTAAGAATCGAAAGGAACAGGAGGCACACAGCATGAACCTAAATCCGCTTGCGGCAGAGGAACAGTTTTTAAACCCATTGGATCGCGTCAACGGATTCGATATCCGTCCGGGGCTATATGAAATCAACGGAGCGACTTCCTTCGGAAGCTGCGTCAACTTTACAATTCATTCTCAGAATGCGGTTTCCTGTGAGCTGCTGCTGTTTCACAGAGGGGAAAAAGAGCCTTACGGGACGATTCCTTTTCCGGAAAATTACAGGATCGGGCGGGTATATTCGATGATCGTGTTCGGTCTGGATATTTACGATTTTGAGTACGCCTATCGGATGGACGGGCCGAACGTCCCGGAAAAAGGGCTGATTTATGATAAAACAAAAGTGCTTTTGGATCCGTATGCGCGGGCGGTGACGCAGCAGAGCATCTGGGGAAAAGAGCCCGACCGGGAGAAGGGTTATCATGGGCGGGTGGTGTTCAACGATTTCGACTGGGGTGACGCCAGAGAGCCGAAAAAGCCGATGCAGGAGCTGATTATTTATGAGATGCATGTGCGCGGTTTTACAAAGCATGCCTCCTCGGGCGTGCAGTTTCCGGGAACGTTTGAGGGTATCCGGGAAAAAATCCCCTACCTGAAGGCGCTTGGCATCACTGCGGTTGAGCTGATGCCGGTGTTTGAATTCGACGAGACGATGGGAAAACGTGAAATCGGCGGCAGGACGCTTCTGGATTACTGGGGCTACAATACGGTTGGATTTTTTGCACCGAACACAGGATACACGGCGCGTCAGGAGTATAACCGGGAAGGGACGGAGTTTAAAAATCTCATCCGGGAGCTTCACCAGAACGGAATCGAAGTTATTTTAGACGTGGTGTTCAATCATACCGCGGAGGGAAACGAGCAGGGACCTTTTTTTGAATTTAAGGGAATCGACAACCGGATTTATTATATGCTGACGCCGGAGGGAGACTATTATAATTTCAGCGGATGCGGAAATACGTTAAATTGCAATCATCCAGTCGTGCAGCAGATGATTCTGGAATGCCTGCGGCATTGGGTAATTCATTATCGGGTGGACGGTTTTCGCTTTGACCTTGCGAGTATTTTGGGACGAAACGAGGACGGGACGCCGCTGTTACAGCCGCCTCTGCTTCGGAATCTGGCGGAAGATCCGGTGCTGAAGGACGTCAACCTGATTGCGGAGGCATGGGATGCGGGCGGTTTGTATCAGGTCGGAAATTTCCCGGCGTGGAACCGGTGGGCGGAGTGGAACGGCAAATACCGGGATGAGCTGCGCAGCTTTTTAAAAGGAGAGTACTGGTTCGCTGCACAGGCAGCAAAGCGGATTACCGGCTCTCCGGATCTGTACGGCGGGCAGTATCGGGGCTACAATTCGTCAATCAATTTTCTGACCTGTCACGACGGCTTTACGCTGTACGACCTGTATTCTTATAATGAAAAACATAACGAGGAAAACGGCTGGAATAATACTGATGGTGCAGATGATAACCGGAGCTGGAACTGTGGGTACGAGGGAAAATCCGACAACCCCGGAATAGAAGCGCTTCGGAAAAGAATGATCAAAAATGCCTGTGCGGTGTTGCTGTGCAGCCGCGGAACGCCGATGTTTCTGGCGGGAGACGAATTTTGCAATACGCAGTTTGGCAACAACAACGCCTACTGCCAGGACAACGAAATTTCCTGGCTGGACTGGTCGCTGTTGGAAAAAAATAGAGAAATTTACGAATTTTTCCGTTATATGATTGCATTCCGCAAAAAACACTCTGCAATCCGCGGAGAATGCAGTCCGTCCGGGCTTGGGTTCCCGATGGTCAGCGTCCATACGAATCAGCCCTGGGACAATAATGTGACCCAGGAAAGTAAATTCCTGGGCGTGATGTTTGCGGGGGCGGTTCCGGCCGGAAGCAGTCAGAAAACAGGACGAAATCAGGAAAACGCGTGGAGTCAGGAAGCAGAGAGACGCCGGGAATCTGTGTGGAGTTTGGAAACGGAGCGAACCCGGGAATTGGAAACGGAAGATCTCGTGTACCTGGCGATCAATGTTTTCTGGGAGGATCAGCAGTTTTTCCTGCCGAAGCTTCCAAACGGCTTTGTATGGAGGCTTGCGATCAATACGGACCAGCCGGAAATGCCTGAAAAGGAGTCACAGATGACTGTCATTGACAGTGAATTTATCCTGAAACCGCGCAGCGTCGCCGTTTTTGTGGGAGGCCCATCCTTTTAACAAAATGCCGCGAAATGGAAAGAAAAGCTGATGATGTCTCCACATTATAAGCCAAACATTTCGCGGCAGATTTTTTTCCCGGTCTCTGTGCGGAAAATGTTGTCATAGGTCGTCCGGATATGGGCTGTGTCCGTGTTTCCTTCAAAGAGGTTGACCAGAAAATCCGCCTCCACCAGAATCTGATAATCGAGACCGTCGATGCCGGTATAAGTATGATGATGACCGACTAAAAAGCTGACGCGCTCTATCACATCTTTTTCAAATCCCAGCTCGGAGAGCATCTGCTCTGCCAGGGCAGGACCTTCTTTTTCCTGCAATTTTCCGTTTCCGTCTCCGTATTTTTCCAGACACAGCCGGATGCCGATATCGTGCACGATGGCGGCAGCTTCCGTAATGAACAGTGTTTTTTCATCGAGATGCTCGGAAACAGCGATCGTCTTTGCAAAGCTGTGCACCTTCAGAAAATGCTGAATGCGCCCCGGGCAGCCGTGATCGTAGGAAATCATTTTTAAAATAAGCGGTTCTAAAGTCATACAAATTTCCCTCCTTTGTGTGATACATAAGTCAGTTAAAAACATCATAGCGCGGTTTTCCTGATAATTCAAGCGCAGGAAAACGGTTGACAGTTCTCTGCGGATAAACTAGGATGAAAGAAAGATGTAGGTACATCCATTTTGAAAAACTATCGTGCAGGAAAGCCCCTGCAACTTAAAGTCAGGAGGACGATTGCGATGGACCCAACCGAACGGAAAATGACGAAAATTGCGCGGGAGTTAAATAAGCTGACGGTACAGACGATGAAGGAGGAAGGAATCGGGACGGCGGAGTTCGATTTTATCCATCTGGTGCGGCACCATCCCGGCATCACACAGGCGCAGCTGCGGGAAGAATTAAAAATCGACAAGGGAGCTGCGGCGCGCCGGGCGGCAAGTCTGGAAGCGAAGGGCTACCTGATTCGCCGGGACAATCCGGAGGACAAAAGAAGTCAGCTTTTGTATGCGACAAAAAAGGCGGAAGGGCTGAAAAACTCCAAGGTCAGCATTGAATCGACGTTTTATGAGTGGCTGATGGAGGAACTGGACGAATCAGAAACCGAGCACTTTTGCGAAATGCTGGATCGACTGTATCTGAGATCGAAAAAAGAAAGCCGGTCTGGATTTTTGCAGGTAAAGGAACGGATGGACAGAGGAGAAAAGGATGGCTGAAGGGACGACGATGTGCGACAGGAAAGAATCGGGAATCCGGACTGCTGGGAAAAAACCGGATCAGATCGGAAGCTACTTTGTGACGGAGTGGAAGCCGCTGCTTGCGGTGACGGTTTCCGGCCTGATTTATAATATCGGACTGCTCGCGGGACCGTGGTTTGAAGGACGGCTTGCACAGTGTCTGCTGGATGTATTTACAGGGAAAAAATTTTTTACCGATATGCTGCTTTTGGTGTGCGCGTATGTGGCAGTGATCGGATTCGTGCAGGGCGCGCGCTACATCAAGCGGTTTTATGTGCGCCGGTTTGCGAACGATATCAACCGGAGCATGAAGCAGGTGCTTTACGGGAATCTGGTACATAAAAGTGTAGGTGAGCTGGAAAAAGAGGGGGCCGGAAGCCTTCTGACAAAAGCGGTGTCTGACGTGGATGCGTGCGTAGAGGGAATCCGGAAGTTCACGACGGAGATTTTTGATACCGGTATTGCGCTGCTTGCCTATGCTGCGATGCTGTTGTGGTACGACTGGCGGCTTGCACTGCTGTGTCTGTTGTTCCCGCCGTTTTCCTATTTGATGGCGGAAAAGATGAAAACTGTGGTAGAGCGCAGCAATGCCGCATATAAGGAGAGCGCCGGACGCTTGAATACAGCGACGCTGGACCGCGCGGGCAACGCGGTGACTTATCGGATTTACGGCTGTGAAAAACAGCGCAGCGGCATGTATGAAAAACAGCTGGACGATTACGAAAAAACAGCAGTCCGTGCAGGGATGCAGGTCGTAGCGATGCCTCCGCTGTATCAGGTGATTTCCATGGGAAGCACCGTGCTGATTTTGTATTTCGGCTCGAAAAATGTGTTAAACAGCGGATGGACGGTTTGGAACATCGCAGCGTTTACGACATTTTTATCCTGCTATGGAAAGCTTGCGGTCAAGTCCTCGAAGGCGGCGAAGCTGTTTAACTCCGTACAGAAAGCGAACGTTTCGTGGAAAAGAATCCGTCCGTTGCTGACAGAGCCTCCGGAAGAAACAGAAGAAAAGACAGCCGGGGCGGTCAGCCTGAAGCTGGATCAGGCGGGCGGCGCATATCCGGGCGGAAAGCAGATTTTTGACGGATTGACGATAAGTGCAAAGCCTGGACAGATCATCGGGATCACGGGTCCTGTTGCGTGCGGCAAATCGACACTTGGTAAAATTTTTCTGGGAGAAGTGCCTTATACCGGGCATGTTTTGTTAAACGGGAAAGAATTATCTGAATATTCAGACAGAGAACGCAGGAGCATGGTCGGATGGCAGGGACACGATCCGGAGCTTTTGGCGGACAGTGTTCGAAACAATGTCGCACTCGGAGAGGAGCAGATCGATGTCGGCAGGGAGCTTTCGCGCGTCTGCCTGGATCGGGAGGTGGCTGAAATGGAAAACGGCGTCGATACGCTGGTCGGCAGCCGCGGCGTGCGGCTTTCCGGCGGGCAGCAGGCGAGAACGGCGCTTGCACGGACGCTGTCCCATGCAAAGCCGCTGATCGTTTTGGATGACCCGTTTGCGGCGCTGGATCGGAATACGGAGGAGGAGATTTTCCGGGAATTAAAAGCGATGTCAAAGGATCGGATTATCCTGCTGATTTCGCACCGCCTGTATTTGTTTGATCAGACGGATCAGGTTATCTGGATGGAAAACGGACAGACGCAGACAGGAACGCACGAAAAAATGCTGCAAATAGTTCCGGAATATGCAAATTTGTGCAAGGTATGGAAGGAGGGAGCAGACCATGCGTGAGCGTTTGAAAAAAACGATGCCGTCAAAGGCGCATCATGAAATTCTCACTGCGGTGGGATCAATCTGCACACAGAATCTTCTGCTTCCGATTGCATTGGTCATCACCGTAGTCGGCGCGGTCGTCACTGCACTTGTGCCGCCGCTGATTCTGGAAAACATCGTGGACGGGCTGACTGCGGGAAACCCGATGCCGATTGCACAGGCATTTTCCTATTTTGGCGTGGTAGCACTGGCGGGATTGCTGGAATCTACGCGGGAAAGCCTTTTGACCGTATTCGGACAGAAGCTGACCCACGGTCTGCGCAGTCAGATGTGCGAAAAGCTGACGCAGCTGTCCGCAGATACGTTGAGTAAAATGGACGCAGGAACGATCGCATCCCGGTTCGTCGGAGATGTTGATACGCTGGAAACGCTGTTTACCTCCGGTATTATCAGCATGTTTGCAGACGCTTGCACGATGATCGGTATTTACGCAGTGCTCTGGCAGAAAAACCGCGGACTTGCGATTACGCTGCTGGCGGTTCTGCCGCTGATCGCACTGTTTACAAGACATGTTCAGAAAAAAATGCTGGCTGCGCAGATGGACAGCAGAAAGGCTGCCGCGCGGACGTCGGGTCTTGTGCCGGAGACGATTCATTGCATTCGGATGATCCATGTTTTTGGAAAAGAAGGCTTTATGCGCAAACGTTATGACCGTACGCTGCAGGAGGGATATGCTGCGATGGAGCGTACAAATTTTTACGATGCACTGTATTCTCCGGCTATTTTGATTACAGATGCGCTGGTGACGGGCGTTGTCATGCTGCTGTCGGCTTCGTCCGGCCCGGAGGTCAGAATGTTTTTCGGCATGTCAGTCGGTACGGCGGTTGCGGTAATTTCCTATATTTCGAGAATCTTTTCCCCAATCGAAAGCATTGGTATGGAAATCCAGACGATCCAGGAGGCGCTGGCAGGCGCGAAGCGTGTCGGAGAATTTCTGGAGCTGCCGACGCGGCTGGAAACCTCCGGGGAGGCGGGAGAAAAAGTGATGGTAGAACTTGGCAGAGCCGGCGCGGCCTCTGGTTCGGATTATGCTGCGGCCGCTGGTTCGGGTTGCGCTGCGCCCGCTGGTTCGGATCGCGCTGCGGTCGCTGGGCCGGCAAAATCGCCTGCGGTCGCATGCATTTCTCTGGAAGACGTCAGCTTCGGCTATGAAGAGGAAAAGATGGTTCTGGAGCATTTGAGCTTCGAGATAAAAACCGGCGAGCAGGTAACGATGACCGGGCGCACCGGCGCAGGAAAGAGCACAATTTTTAAATTGCTTTTGGGGCTGTATCGTCCGCAAAAGGGCTGTGTAAAAATATATGGGCAGGACGCTTATCTGCTTCCGGACAGTATCAGACGGCGTCTGTTTGGCTGTGTGGAGCAGAGCTTTAAGCGGGTTCCCGGAACCGTTCTGGAGCAGATTACGCTTTCTGATCCGATGATTTCCAGAGAGGATGCGGTCGAAGCGGCGAAGCTGGCAGGACTGCATGAAGTGATTGCCGGAATGAAACAGGGCTATGATACGCCCTGCACGGATGCACTGTTTTCACAGGGACAGTGGCAGCTTTTGTCCATTGCCCGGGCGGTTGCAGCGAAGCCGTCGATTCTGCTGCTGGATGAAATCACGGCGAACCTCGATGCAGGCACAGAGCAGGAGGTTTTGTATGCGCTCAGGCGCGCCGGAGAAAACCGGACGGTGGTTTCCATTTCCCACCGTTTGTATGAAAAAATGGGCGGCAGGGAGCTTGTAATCGGGTAACCAGACATCGTCGCAAAATACAATATGCCGCGCAAAGCCACAACCGGTCGCCTCTGCGCGGCATATTTCTCCTCCTTTCTGCGCACGTTTTTTGCGCATGTCGAGTTTGTGTCAAGTGAGCGC
>OFMA01000324.1_pt1 | contig 37103 bp, 34 predicted proteins | sample 1541011 | NCBI WGS metagenome assembly OFMA01 (sample SAMN04209225, study PRJEB22552) | human gut metagenome | biome: gut; material: feces | host: Homo sapiens | place: USA: Oklahoma
GTTACCGGACGACTGGAAACGAACCGGGCACGTCATTTAGACGTGTGACTTTTTCGCAGAAAAAGTCTTTTCTTGCATGGCTCATTTGTTCTTCTATAGTTGAAATTGTTTTAAAATTCATAAAAATTTTATCCTCCTAGTTACAATGAATTATAGCATACATGATTGGCTCTAGAAGGTTTTACCAAATCGTCTTATGCGATATTTTGTCCTCTTATGCACGACATATGCATTATCTATTTAACATCATATATAATCAAAATAATACATACATTCAAAAATTGAATCGATCATTTAATATTGGGAGTCAGTTCTTATTAATATATAATTGTCATATATGTATGTAGTGATCATGAAAATGCTCAGGACATATTTAAAGAATTGACTGGGTAATTAAAGAAAACAATTTTTTGAAACACAAGAACAATGTAGTGAATTTGATAAACTATTCAAAGAATTTTTATATATTCAAACTTATTCGTTTGAAGAAAATGGATATTTCAATGGACTTATCATATATAAGAAGTAGAAAAAGTATAGACTTATAATGGTGCTTACATCCTCGTAGGTACCTTTTTTAAATTCCAGTCTTTCATTTCTTTTAGAATAAGAATAAAATAATCAAAAAAGGAGAATCCTTATGACAAAATTTTATGAACAAGTAAAAGAGAGATTGATGCGCTACGCAAGAATCAATACAGAATCCGATCCACATAGTACAAGTGTTCCAACAACATCTTGTCAGCATGATTTAGCTAGTGTTATTTATGAAGAGCTTCAAAAAATTGGGGCTACTAATGTATATTATGATAAAGATACATGTGTAGTATATGGATCTCTTGAGGCCAATGTGAAATCGGGAAGAGCCATTGGTTTTGTGACACATATGGATACAGCTCCTGATGCGAGTGGTAAAGATGTAAAGCCTTGGGTGTTAGAAAACTATGATGGAAATGATATTGTTTTAAATAAAGAAAAAGATATTGTGATGTCGCCTAATGTATTTCCAAATTTGAAACAATATATTGGGCAAGATTTGATTTTAACGGATGGTACAACACTACTTGGAGGGGATGACAAGGCAAGTATTGCAGCTGTCATGACGTTGTTGGAATATTTAGTGAAACATCCAGAAATCAAACATAACTTCATTTCTGTAGCTTTTACGCCGGATGAAGAAGTGAGTGGACTCGCAAAAGATTTAGATTTAGAACGTTTTAAATCGCCAATCGCATATACTTTAGATGGAGATCATTTGGGCTATTATATGGATGAAACTTTTAATGCGAGTCTTTCAACGATTGAGATTCATGGTATTTCAGTACATACAGCTACCGCAAAAGGCATTATGAAAAATGCGGTGGATATTGGAAATGCATTCTTAAATAAATTACCGGCACTTGAAAAACCACAATATACTCAAGGAAGAGAAGGCTTTTATCATGTGGTGAGTTTTAATGGAGATTGCGAATATGCCAAGATTGAAATCAATGTTCGTGATCATGATAGTTTACAGTTTGATATTCGAAACAATGCATTAAAGATGATTGTGGATATGTTAAATAAAGAGTATGGACAAGGTACCGTAAATATTACACAAAGAATTCAATATCGTAATTTAAAAGAAGTGATTGATCAAGTACCATTTATGATTCCATACTTGAAACAAGCCATTGAAAGTATAGGATTAACACCTCAAACAGAACCATTTAGAGGAGGAACCGATGGTTCAGCCTTATCTCATAGAGGACTTCCTTGTCCTAACTTATCAGCGGGATATGAAAATGCGCATGGACGTTTTGAATATGTTCCCATTCAGTCGATGGAAAAGAATGTGGAAATCTTATTGAATCTAATTGATATATATGCAAAATGTGACTGTTAAAAAGGTCACATTTTTTGGTTGCGTACTGTTTGAATTTTTAGTATAATACACTCAGTCGCAGAGATGGTGAAATGGCAGACACGCTGTCTTCAGGCGGCAGTGCGAGAGATCGCGTGAGGGTTCAAATCCCTTTCTCTGCACCATATAAATTATGCCGACTTAGCTCAATTGGTAGAGCAACTGACTTGTAATCAGTAGGTTGTGGGTTCAATTCCTATAGTCGGCACCACTTAAACAATATACAGCCTTAATGGCTGTTTTTTATTTTTCTTCTTGTTGTATAATGAATATAAAGAAATATGCATATCAAGGAGAAAAAATAATATGAAAGAAGTATTTGAAGTGGGTCTTGATATCATTAAAAAGATTCAAGAAACACAGTCTGAAAAATTAGAACAAACCGGTCATTTAATGGCCCAAGCATTTATGGATGGACATAAGTTTTTTGTAAGCGGAAGTGGCCACTCTCATACAATGGCAGAAGAGATGTATGCTCGTGCAGGTGGCTTAGCTTTTGTGGTTCCTATTTTAACGAGTGAACTTACAATGACGGAGCATCCGACAAAGAGTTCACATATTGAAAGACTGCCTGGTTACGCCAAAATCTTAGCAGAGTTATATGGTATATCTTGTGGTGATGTCGTTTTGATCGCATCCAATTCGGGTCGTAATGCCTATCCAATCGAACTTGCACTTGAAGCTAAAAGTCGTGGTGCACATGTAGTTGCCATCACAAGTATGAAACATACAACTGCTCAATCTTCTCGTCATTCTTGTGGAAAGAATTTGTACCAAATTGCAGATATTGTCATTGATAATTGTGGAGAAGTTGGAGATTGCGCTTTATCTATTGATGGCTTGGATGCCAAACTTTGTCCAACATCGAGTATGGCCAATTCTTTCATTGCGCAATGCATCAATGTGGCATGTGCAAAGTATTTGATCGAACACAACGTAGAAGTACCTGTTTTTTCTTCTTTAAACTGTGATGGTACGGAAGAAAGAAATGACAAATTATTTAAAAAGTATACGCGTATGTATTAGTATAAGGGGGTGAGGTGCTTATGAAGAAAAGAAATTTATGGATATATATATTTGGAATCACAATCATCATTATTGGATTGATTAAATTGGACACATTGATTTCTATGGTATCTATATTATGGAATGCATGTAGAGTTTTAGTGTTTGGAGCTATGATGGCTTTTGTGATTAACTTGGTTATGGCTAAGATTGAAAAGCGCTTAGGTTTTATGAAGAAAGGAAAGCGTGCAACAAGCCTACTTCTTTCTTTGATTTTAATTTTTCTTTTTGTGTATTTCTTAATTACACTCGTTGTTCCATCATTAAGTGAAGCCATTGGAGTGATTGTGGCTGTGTTGCCAAAATATTTTGAGAATACACAGAAATTTTTGGTGAATTTATTTGAGAATAATCCACAGCTTGCGGAATCTATTAATAACTTAGATATCAACTGGAAAAATTTGATTCAATCCGGTATTAATGTTCTTTCAACCGGTGTTACCAATGTTGTGGGTACTACATTTAATGTTGTAACCATTATTGTGAATAGTGTATTTAATTTTGTATTGATGTTTATTTTCGCAATCTATGTTTTATTAGAGAAGGAAAGATTTGTTCAATTGTATCACCGTTTAACGAATCTATATCTAAGCGAAATTGTGAAACGTAGAATGGATAAGTGTTTGAATATTATTAATCAAACATTTAGTGCTTTTATTGGTGGACAATGTATTGAGGCAACAATTCTAGGGACTCTATGTACATTGGGTATGATTATACTACGTATGCCATATCCGGCTATGATTGGAACATTAGTTGGAGTTATTAATATTATTCCGATGATTGGAGCTTATATTGGTGGGGCGATTGGTATGTTTATGGTATTTACTGTAAGTCCAGTTATGTCTCTTTGGTTCTTATTATATTTATGTATTCTTCAACAAATCGAAAGTAATGTGATTTATCCACATGTCGTTGGAAATTCAGTGGGGTTACCAGGAATCTATGTTATGATGACCGTTGTGATTTTTGGTTCTTTAGCCGGTATTCCAGGTATGTTTCTAGGAATTCCAACAATGGCAAGTGTGTATAAAATAGGTGTTTTATATCTAAATCGAAAAGAACGTTTAAAAGAAATGAATGGATGACGAAAAGTCGTCCATTTTTTCTTATATGCATGATATAATGTTGTGGCAAAGGAGATCAGTTATGTTTGATGAAATTCATGAAGAGTGTGGTGTGTTTGGTGCATATCGCGTAGATAATGCAGCAAGTATTACGTATTATGGTTTGCATTCCTTGCAACACAGGGGTCAGGAAGCGAGTGGTATTGCCGTTTCAGATGGCGAAAATATCACTTTACAGAAAGGAAAAGGCTTGACTGTAGATGTTTTTCAAAGAGAAAAATTAGACTCTATGGTCGGAAAATTAGCTGTTGGGCATGTTCGTTATAGTACAGCGGGCGGTCAGGAAAATGAAAACATTCAGCCAATTGTATCAAAGGGACATAATGGAAGTTTAGCTATCGTTCATAATGGACAGATTGTTAACGAAAAAGAGCTTCGTATTGAACTTGAAAATGAAGGGGCTATTTTCCAGGGAACAAGTGATAGTGAAATTATTCTTCACTTGATTCAGAAACAAAAAGGTACTTTAAAAGAACGCGTTATGAAGACTGCAAATCGTATTGAAGGTGCATTCTCTTTCTTAGTTATGAATGAGGATACTATTTATGCGGTTCGCGATCGTCATGGTTTAAGACCTTTAAGTTATGCCAAAAGTAAAGATGGCTACGTAATTAGTAGTGAAACATGTGCTTTTGAAGTTATGGGAATTTATGAAAGTGTGGATTTAAAACCAGGAGAAATCGTAGAGTTCCATAAGGGTATTGTGAAACATGAATTTTATTCAACAAATACAGATAACCATATGTGCGCAATGGAGTACATTTATTTCGCAAGACCAGATAGTGTAGTGGAAGGTATCAATGTACATGCGTTCCGTAAGGCTACAGGATCTATTCTTGCTAGAGAAGATAAAGATTTACATGCGGATATCGTTATTGGTGTTCCAGACTCATCTTTATCAGCAGCCATTGGTTATGCAGAAGAGGCGGGTATTCCATTTGAAACTGGATTGATTAAAAACCGTTATGTAGGACGTACATTTATTCAACCTACACAGGCGATGCGTGATCGTAGTGTTCGATTAAAATTAAGTCCTGTATCTAGCGTGGTTAAAGGAAAATCAATTGTTATGATTGATGATTCGATTGTACGTGGTACGACTTCAAGAAGAATTGTTCAATTATTGAAGGACGCTGGAGCTACCCAAGTGCATGTTCGTATCGCTAGTCCAGTCATCACGAGTCCATGTTTCTATGGTGTAGATACTTCTACAAAGGATCAATTGATTGGTGCTCAGATGAGTGTAGAAGAAATTCGTGACTACATTCATGCGGATACATTACGTTTTATGACCGAAGAAGAAATGAAGGAAGCTACGCATGGCGTTGGTTTATGCTTGGCATGTTTTAATGGAGAATATTGTACAAAATTGTTCTCATATCAAGAAGAATTGGATAAATAATTATGACTATAAAGTGTTTGGCTTTTGATTTAGATGGAACTTTACTTTTAGACGAATCGAAAAGAATGGATCCAAGAACGGTGGATTCGATTCAAAGGGCGATGGCACAAGGTATGCACGTTGTGATTGCGTCGGGTCGAGATAAAAACGGATGTAAATTTGTATATGAACCATTGGGATTAGAAAATGGAAATCATTTTTTGGCATTGGTAAACGGGCAAGTTGTATATGATTTTGAAAATAAAGAATATGATTTGGATGATGTATTAACGGCAGAAGATGGAGTTAAGATTCAGAAAGTTTGTAAGCAATTTGGTGTAGAGGGAATTTTTCAATGTGGATATGATTTTTATAGTTACATATCTTCATTGAATCGTGTAAAGAAAAAAGTCAAAAATGCTATTTTAGGAGAGCCAGATGATTATGGCTTGAAGGATGGCAAAGAAAATCGTAATTTTATTGATTTGCCTTTTGAAGAAATTCGTTTGACGCAAGATATCAATAAAGTGATTATGGTGCATTCTCCTAGATTCTTTGAAAAGAATTTTGAGGGAATTAAAGCGGCTTTAAGTGATTATGATGTATTGTTGATTGGCCCAGATTGGCTGGAGATTATGCCAAAACATGTCAACAAGGCTAGTGCATTGTGGAAAATCTGTGATAAACTTGGAATCAGTATGAATGAGGTCATGGCTTTTGGAGATGCACAAAACGATTTGAAGATGCTTCAACAAGTAGGTATTGGTGTAGCTATGGGGAATGCGATGGATGAAGCTAAGTATGCAGCTACTGTAGTTACGGACACCAATATGAATAATGGTATTGGAAAAGTCATTGATGCTTTGTTGGCGGGCAAAGAAATGGACTTACGCAAAGGCTTGTTATAGAATGGAATCAGATAAGGAGGAACCTTGTATGAAAATTGTAAACACAGAAGAATTTAATGCATTAATGAATGAAGATGCAGTTTTAGTTGATTTTTTCGCTACTTGGTGTGGACCATGTAAAATGTTGACACCGGTGCTTGAATCAGTCGCAAATAAATTAGATGGAAAAGTAAAAATCGTAAAGGTGGATGTGGATGAAAGTCCAGATTTAGCTCAAAGATTTGGCATTATGTCTGTTCCAACAATGATTCTATTTAAAAAAGGACAACAAGCTGCAGCATTCTCAGGATATATGCCTGAGGCAATGTTGATGCAAAATATTGAAAGTAAACTATAGGATGATTCGTCATCCTATTTTCTTTAGGGGGGAAAATATGTATTATATCGCATATGGAAGTAATTTAAACAAAGAAGAAATGAAGCAACGATGTAAAGATGCGAAGTTTGTATCTTTGGCAAGACTTGAAAACTATACACTTACATATCGTGGAAATCCTGGACGAGCTTATCTTACGGTAGATAAGAAACAAGGAAATTTTGTGCGAGTAGCTGTATGGGACGTGAGTGAAAATGATAAGAAGAGTTTAGATGAATATGAAGACTATCCATACTTATATGATTGTTTTGAAGAAAAGGTATTATTAGAAAACAATGAAACAATCACTGGTTTTATCTACCAAATGTATGATCGTTTTCCAATATGTAAACCGAGCAATTCATATATGGAACGGTGCAAACAAGGATATCGCGATATGGGGTGGGATTCTTCAATTTTAGATTTTTAATGAATTTTAAAGTTTGGTGTGTCATAATAGAAGGAAAATAAGGGGACTTTAAAATGAAAAATTGGAGATACTTAATTTTAAGTTTAGTTTTATCCTTGTTCATTCATTACTACGTCACAGCTGTTTTAATGGAAATTTTTGGCATGGGATGGTATCCAATTCAATTTGTCGTATGGTGTATTGAACTGGTCGTTATATATGATGCGTTGATGTTTTTTACGAAAAACTGGAATGTAAAACATCGAGCCATGTTTTTCTTTGCGTATTACTTGTTTTTAATTATTGCCCTATTAATTCGCTATGATCAAGGTATCAGTATTATTCAGTTGAATCCATTTGCGTGTCTTAGAGAAATCTATTATGGTTCTTGGACAGAGTGGATCGTATTCGCATTTAATATTGGATACTTTATGTTTATGCCATGGGTGAATGGACTATTTATTTCATCAAACAAAGAAAACTTCATTGTTTCTGTGTTCATTGGTTTTCTGTGTGAATTTATGCAGTTGATCTTTCATAGAGGCGTATTTGATTTAGGGGATATTTCTCTATATGTAGTTGGAATCTTGTTGGGGCTTTATGTAAAAGAAAAGTACCATGTTCATTTAAAAGAAAAGAGTGAAGTACATGACAATTAAATCTGTAGCGATATTAGGTGCTGGCGCGGTTGGCTCCTATTGTATTTATGGCTTATCAAATTGTGATATACAATTAAGTGTCATCGCAAAAGATGAACGAAATGAGAGATTAAAAAAGAATGGTTGTTTAATCAACAATATTACATATCATCCAGAAGTATTAACGCCCAAAGAAGCATATGGTGTAGATTTTCTTATTGTATGTTTAAAATACAATGCTTTACCAGATGCTTTAGAAGATATTAAACAAATCGTAGATGAACATACTTTAGTCATGTCTTTAATGAATGGTGTGGATAGTGAACAAATTATTGGAAATCAGATTGGTATGCAGCATATGATATATTCACTCATAAAAGTAGCCAGTCATAAAGAAGGCAATGGATATGTATTTGATCCAGAAACAACGATTGGAATTGTGCTAGAAGAAAATAAGGAAATCGATGAATTGTTTAGTCAAAGTGATCTACATTATCGAACAACTTCCTATATTCAGGAAGAAATATGGAGCAAGTTTCGCTTAAATGTAACGAAAAACTTACCTCAAGCTATTCTTGGAGCTGGTGTTGGATGTTACTCGGATAGTGATCATATGAAGGCTATACAGTTTGGATTAAAAGAAGAATTGGAAGCCATAGCCAATGCGAAAGGCATAGATATGTCAAAGGCTGATCCAAGTGCTACACGTGGTAGTGCAGTGCCTAAAACGGCCAGATATTCTACACTGCAGGACTTGGATGCCAAAAGGCATACGGAAATTGATATGTTTTCGGGTGCAATAATAAAGATGGGAAAAGAACTAAATATTCCAACGCCTTATAATGAATTTGTATATCATATCATCAAGGCTATGGAAGAAAAGAATGATGGTTTATTTGACTATAAATAAAGAGAAGTGAATATCACTTCTTTTCTTTTAGAATGTAGAATGTATTTTTTTCTTTTCCATGTTGACTGATTTGACCTTCTTCTTTCATTCTATTTAAAATGCGTCCACAAGTTGTTTGAGAAAGGTTAAAGGTATCTTGAACATCTTTACGAATGAATTGGGTATGTGTTTTCGCAAACTCTAATATTTTGTTTTCAGGACAATCATATACAACTATATCTTCCTGAATTTTATTGTTTTTCTTTTGATAATTTAGATTTGGAAGAATAATTTTAAAGGCGTTTTCTGTTGTCACAAATTGAGGCTTGAATTCAGATTCTGAATACGAATCAATAATCTTTTGAATGCCAGTACCATAAGCTTCAATGAGTTCTAATCGGTAAAAGATATTTGCGAGTTTTGGGTTTCGACAAACAGAAATACCAAGCTGAATGTCTTCTAAAGTGATTCCTTTTAATAAGCCTCCGATTGAAGTGAATTCAATACGATCTGTATATATACGAACAAAGGAACTTGCACTATATGAATATTCACGATGAATAATTAGGTTCAACAAAGCTTCTCTTATAGCTACTTCTGGATAATCTCTTTTATCGATTCTTTTCAATCCTGAAAAGTTGGAATGTTTTTGATTTCTAAAATCAATATAAGAATATACTTCGTGCATTTGTTTGAATAATGAACCGGCAAATTCATTTCGATCTTGAAATTCACTTTGTTTTTCTCCATTAAAAACTGCAACCTTAATAGTGTGTTTACACTGGTCTGATAAAAGTAGTCCTAAATTCGTGTATATACCATCTTGATTTTGAATGCCTAAGTTCTTTTCTTTAAAAGGAATGTTTGATTCATCGAATTCAGTCTTAGCAGAAAGAAAAGTTAAGCCTTGTTCTAAAGAACGCATTTGTTCAAAATCTTCTTGAAAAAACATAAATAAAGCTCCTTTCTACCCGTATGCTAACCATTCTAACCATTCTTGTCAATAAGAAAAGAAGTGATGTTACTCACTTCTTCTTAGTCTAGATTGTATAATTTCTTGTATTTTTTGATTAAATAATCTGTGTAGTAATCAGGATTAAATGGTTCACCACTTACTTCTTCTACGATTTCAGCCATAGATTTACTTGCAGCATAATGGTGTACATTTTCTTTTAACCAGTTTGTAATCTTTTCAAAATGATTTGTTAGTAGGGCTTCTTCTACATCAAATTGTTTTTCCATTGTTGCATACAATTGTGCAGCATAAGCACTACCCAATGCGTATGTTGGGAAGTATCCTAAATAGCCTGTAGACCAGTGCATATCTTGTAAGACACCTTCTTTATAGTTTGCAGGACGAACACCTAAATATTCTTCGTATTTATCGGCCCATAGTTCTGGAAGCTTATCATAGTCTATGTTGCCTTTCGCAATTTCTTTTTCGATTTCATAACGAACCATAATGTGTAATGGGTATGTCAATTCATCCGCTTCTGTACGAATCAAAGCACATTCAGTTTTATTGATCATGCTGACTAACTCGTCAACAGACACATCTTTAAATTCTGGGAATAAATTTACTAATTGATTATAGTTTGCTTGCCAGAATGCATGACTTCTACCAACGTGGTTTTCTAAGAAACGAGATTGCGATTCGTGCGCAGCCGAACCAACGGCTTGTGTTAGCATGGTTCCTTCAAATGCAGGATCCATTTGTAGTCCATAAAGAGCGTGTCCATATTCGTGTACAGTTGAAAGGATAGCACTTAAGAATTGATCTGGATAATAGTGTGTTGTGATACGAGTGTCGTTGCTTGAGAAGAAATCTGTGAATGGGTGTTCTGTCGTTGAAAGGTATACTTTACCAAAATCTACTTTCATGAAGTCACAAATAACATCCATAAATTTTTCTTGGCGATCCACTGCATAAGTTTCATGAAGTAAGTCATCATTGATTTGTGGTTTGTTTTGAATTTCATGAATTAGTGGAACTAATTTCTCTTTCACATTATTAAAGAATGCATCATATTTTTTTTGTGTCATTCCTTTTTCATAACGGTCTAACAATACATCATACGCATTGTTTCCATTAAACTTAGGGTCATATTCTAAAAGGTGTAAAGTCTCTTTCATGATTGCTTGTAAATGAGGTTTGAAATGCTCATAATTATCTGCTTCTTTAGCTTCATGCCAAGCAAGTTCACTATCGGCTTTGACTTTGACATAGTTCGCATATACATCACTCGGAATGTTTTCAGATTGTGCTAAGGCTTCAAGGCGATAGTCGACTTCTTTCTTTTCCAAACTTCCTTCTGGCAATGTTTTTGCATATTCCTTGATCTTTTGAATGGTTTCTGGATCATTTTCAATGATGAATGCTTGTTTAGATAGTCTAGACAACATTTCATTTGAATAAGGAATTCCTTTCTTTGGTGCAATTGTCATTTGTTCAAAATAAATGGTTGAGAATGCCAATGAGAAGGCATCTAATGTTCTTTCGTATTCTTGATAGAATGGTTCAAATTTTAACATGGTTAAATCCTCCTGCTTGTATTGTAACACAAAGAAAAGAATAGTCATTATATAATGAAAGCGAATTTTCAAAATGGTGATATAATACAGAAAAAAGGAGTAAAAAGTATGGATGCAATTTTTAATCGTACAAGTATAAGAAAATATAAACAAGAATCATTAAAGAAAGAAGAGATTGATTTAATTTTAAAGGCTGCATTTAGTGCACCTAGTGCTAGAAATAGTCAGCCTTGGCAGTTTATTGTCGTTGAGAATAAAGATACATTAAAGGATTTAAGTCAAATGACACCCTATGCATCCTTTCTAAAAGATGCAGCTATGGGAATGGTTGTTTGTGCGGATAAAAATAAGAATGATAGTTTGGATTATTGTCAACAAGACTTGGCAGCGGCTACAGAGAATATGTTGGTTGAAGCGAAAAGTTTGGGTATTGGTTCATGCTGGCTGGGTGTGTATCCGAATGAAGAGCGTTATTTGGCTTTAAACCAATATTTTAAATTGCCAAAAGGAATTGTTCCAATGTGGATGATTTCATTTGGATATATAGATCAAGAAGAGGTTGTAAAAGATAAATTTGATAGTTCGAAGGTGCATTATGAAAAGTATTAATATTGTAGAGTGTAAGAATGAGGATGATTTAAAAGAAGTAGCTATTCTTGCCGAAAAGATTTGGCATGAATTCTTTCCTGGAATCATTTCAGAAGCACAAATTGATTATATGGTAGATAAGTTTCAGAGCTTTGATGCCATGCAAGACCAAGTAAAACATCAGCAGTATCATTATCATAAGGTATATGAAGGTGATGAGCTAGTTGGATATATTGGTTTGCAGAATCAGCCGGATCGTTTATTCTTGTCTAAACTGTATTTAAAGGATTCAGCTAGAGGAAAGCACTATGCGACTGAAATGTTTGAGTATGTAAAGAAACAGGCAGAAAAGTATTGTTACCCATCTATTTATTTGACTTGCAACAAATATAATAAACATAGTCTAGCTGTATATGAGAAGTTTGGTTTTCAATGGATTGATTCTGTACAGACAGATATAGGAAATGATTTCATCATGGATGATTACATCTTAGAATATCGATTAGGGACATTTTAATAAGTGTCCTTTTTCTAGTTCGAAAATAATTCCTTCATAATAGGCTACCAAACTCATCTAAGTATTTAATCGATATAAATAGTGTCAATAATTCTTTAAGAATCATGCATACCTAATTTACCTTAGATGAATTTGGTAACCTATCATGATTTTTTTTTGAGACATCTTATATAATTGGGTGATTTATTTTGTGCTTATAAAACAATTTTTTAAAAATTTACCGGATTTAATAATGTTTTCACATTGGATCTTTATAATAAAAATTGGCTACTGGATGTGGTTGGTGGTTGCGCCTCTTGTTAAGGAGATTTAAAGCCTTGAATCTTGAGTTCCAGGTAAGTAGATCCTTCTATTTTTTGCAGGAGGAAAGCTTATGCATATATATCTACATATTGATGTTGCTATGTGCTTATTTGCCATAGTAGAAATACTAAAAGTAACATTGATTATTATAGAAAAATGCAAAAAGCACTAATCACCACTAGCAATGGAAATAGATTAGTGCTTCAGCATTAACTATATTTCAGAGCAGCCACTGCTTTTCCAGTAGCTTTTCTCTATTTGTATTATACCGATAAAGGAATGGTTATGCAAATTTATTGGATTATTATGGTTTGGATGCTAAACATATCAAAGAATTTGTTGAATCACTAAAATAAGATGGAGTTTGACTTCATCTTTCTTTTTTTTGAAAAACATCTAGGAATATGGTATTGTCAAAGGGTGATTAAAGAGGGATGTTGAATATGGATATGAAGAAGATACAGGAGTTACCAACTCCAGAAGATTTGAAAAAGGAATTTCCTTTACCTTATAAGGTGCAAAAAATTAAGAAACAAAGAGATCAAGAAATTGAAGATATTTTTACTGGAAAAGATGATCGTTTAATTTTAATTATCGGTCCTTGTAGTGCGGATCGCGAAGATGCGGTTTTAGACTATATGAATCGTTTGGCTGTTTTACAGGAAAAAGTAAAAGATAAGATTTTTATGATTCCACGTGTATATACAAATAAACCACGTACAAAGGGTGTTGGATATAAGGGGATGTTGCATCAACCAGATCCTCATTCCAAAGAGGATATGTTGAAGGGAATCATTGCGATTCGTAAGCTACATACAGATGTAGTTACACAGACAGGTTTTACTTGTGCAGAAGAAATGCTGTATCCAGAAAATCATGCATATTTATCGGATTTATTGGGATATGTAGCCATCGGTGCAAGAAGTGTGGAGAATCAACAACATCGTATTGTGGCTAGTGGTGTAGGAATTCCTGCAGGAATGAAAAATCCGACAGGTGGAGATCTTACAGTCATGATGAATTCTATTGTGGCAGCGCAAGCCGATCAAAGATTTGTATATCGTGGCTGGGAAGTGCAGACAGATGGAAATCCACTAGCTCATGCAATATTAAGAGGATATGTGGATAAGTTCAATCATGCACATGCGAATTATCACTATGAAGATTTGATGGAGTTGATTCATTTATATGAAAAGTCAGATTTAAAGAATCCGGCTTGTATTGTAGATTGTAATCACTCGAATTCAAATAAACAATATTTAGAGCAGATTCGTATTGCCAAGGATGTAATGCATTCTAGAAGTAAATCGGAAGATATCAAAAAGCTGGTGAAGGGCTTGATGATTGAGAGTTATTTAGAGGATGGAAATCAGCCAACAGATGGTAATGTGTATGGAAAGTCGATCACAGATCCTTGTCTTGGTTGGGAAAAAACAGAACAATTGGTTTTAGATTTGTATGATTTGTGCGATTAGGGAGCGTTGAGCTTCCTTTTTTTTGGTTAGTTAATGGTTATATAAAAAGAATATAATGAATCGAAATAGTAACGTATTATAGAATTCCTAGTTATAATAGTATGAATATTTCATTTAAACATTTATAATTAAAGTGTCAATATGAGGAGGTCATACTATGAATCAACTTCTTCAAGAGAAAAGAGATGCGGAACAATTTTTAAGATTGATTGCACCTAAGTATATGGGTGTCTATATTTTAAATCGAAGTACGGATCGTTTTCGTGATATTTTAGCTCCAGAAGCATTTCGTGCTTATGCCAAAGTCTCAGAAGGTTCATATTCAGATGCGATGCGATTGTATCGAGATGAATATGTATCTTGTGATTATCGTGAAGTGATTGATCAAGTCTTAGACTATGATTATGTATATAATATTTTGTCTTCTGGAAATCAAGTGAATGTATTAATTAGAAAAAAAGATGGAACGTTAATTCGCTTGAAAATCAGTCGTTATTCGGATAAAGAATGTGATAAAGATCTTTCTGTATGGGTTTATACTAACGAGGACAGTGAAGATGCGTTATACGGTGAGTTAGGTGAGGCTCGTTATCGTATTCAGTTTGATGATAATGAAAAACCAGTAGAGTTTATAAGTAGTGAAAGTCTTTCTGAAATGCTTTATGGACTTATAAATGAGACACGAATTCCATTTACGAGATTGTGGGAGCATATGCATCCACAAGATGTGGATGGTGTAAGAGAGGAATTGAAAGAGATACATATTCTTAAAGATCCTGAGGCAACCTATGAAGCAGAATTTCGACTTCAGAATAAAGACAAACAATATCGTTGGTATCGTGCAATTGGAAAGCCTGTTTTAAATGAAAAAGGAAAGATAGTAAGTGTTTGTGGATTCCTTATCGATATTCACAAACATAAAGAAAAAAACCTTCTTCAACAGCGTTTTATTTCTGGTTTGAGTCATGAATATGTCACGGTATGGGTGATCAATCATGATTTAACGGTTGAATTGTATCAACAAACAAAAAAAGGGGATCATATTGCTCAAGAAGCAATTGAGGAGTTTGCCAAAGAAAATAATTATCAAAAGAGCATGGAGAAATATGCTTCAGAATATGTTTGTGAAGAAGATCGAGAAGATTTTTTAAGAAATGTGAATTATCGTGTCGTTCGTGAACGAATCAAGACAGAAAAAGTATATCCGGTTGTTTTTCAAAGAAAATTTAATGGAAAAATAGATTATTTCCAGGCTTGTTTTGCGCAGATATCGGAGGATACAGATGATTTTGTGATGGGCTTTAAATTGGTGAATGACATTGTTGAGCATGAAAAAGAAAGAAATGATCGATTGGAAGAAGAAAAACAAATTCTAGAAAGTCTAAGCTCTGACTTTACGGCTATCTATTATTTGGAAGTTAACAGTGGTAAATTTGAATCTGTTCATATTCAGGATGAAACCAATGCGAGTGAATTAATAAGAAGTTATTCAGGGTATAAAGATTTTTATGAATATGCTTATCAATATGCGATGCGTTATATTCCTAAGGAGGAGCAGCCTGAGTTTTTATGGTGGTTTTCTCGTGATAATTTAAAATCCTTGTTGAAAACACAAGTGAGTCTAACGCAGAATTATCGTTGTTATCCAAATGCGCAGAATCATCAATATTTTGAAACGAAAGTTGTTAAGGTGAGTGAAGATGAAGAGTCGTGTCACGCATTACTTGGGTTCCGTTATATTGATGATATTATCAAAAAAGAAAAAGCGACGCAGAAAAGGTTACAGAATGCTTTAGAGGAAATAAATAGGAGTAATGAAACGATTTCTACAATTGCGAAAAGTTATAGTTCAATTTATAAAGTTGATTTTGAAGCAGATACATATGAAAGAATTTCAGGAAGTGACATTATTCCTAAAACGGGGTGTGCATCTGAAAAAATGTTTGATGTATGTGAACAGGATGTTGCACCGGAATATCGAAATATCATTCATCAATTTGCGAATATAGAAACATTAACTTCACGACTTGAAAAAGAAGAAGATGTTTTAGCGGAATATCGAATGGCGGATGGCAACTGGCATAAATTGCGTATTATTGTTTCCAAAAGAAATGCGAACGGAAAAGCGATTCAAGCCATTGCGACAATTCGTACAATTAGTGAAACAAAGCGTAAAGAATTAAATTTATTCTTTGAAGCAGAGCAGGCAAAGCGTGAGGCAAAAATAAAAACTCGATTCTTACAGAGTATGTCTCATGATATGCGTACGCCATTAAATGGTATTGCGGGTATGCTTCATATTGCAGATCAAAATCCAAAGGATTTAGAGTTACAAAAAACTACTCGAAATAAGGTTCATCAGTCGTTAAATTATTTGATTTCTTTAGTCAATGATGTTTTGGATATGAATGATTTAGAAAGTAATCATTTCACAGAGGAAGAAGTTGATTTTGATATTACTAAATTATTAGGAAACATGAATATTGATGCACAACAATTGGCACAAGAAAAGAATATTCAATATGTTTTGGATTGGTATGAAGGTCAATTGAGTCATTCAAATTTTAGAGGGTATCCAATCTATCTATCACGAATACTGATGATTGTTGTACAAAATGCCGTTAAATTTACACCAGAAAATGGAGAAATTCATGTATGGATGAATGAGAAATGTTTAGATGATTCGACATCGCTTTTAGAATTTAGATGTAAAGATAATGGAATCGGAATGAGTCAAGATTTTATTCAACATGCCTTTGATTTATTTGCGCAAGAAGATAGTTCTAGTAGATCCACATATCAAGGTACAGGTCTTGGATTGCCTATTGCCAAAAAGCTTGTGGAGTATATGCATGGAAATATTCAATTGGAAAGTGAAAAGGGTATTGGAACTACTGTTTCAATTCAGATTCCTTTTAAGTTAGGAAAATCAATTGAAAACAAAAATAATAGGAATCAACAAATATCGTTAGAAGGTTTATGTGTGCTTGTGGCAGAAGATAACGACTTGAATATGGAAATCGTTGAATATATGTTAGAACGTAATGGTATTCAGGTTGTATGTGCAAAAGATGGTCAAGAAGTAATAGATTTATTTGAAAAGAGTGAAGTAAATGAATTTGATTTTATTCTTATGGATATCATGATGCCAAAATTAAATGGTTTAGATGCGACAAGAAAGATTCGCGCTTTAAAACGATTGGATGCAAAGACAATTCCAATCATTGCGATGAGTGCGAATGCATTTGTAGAAGACATAATGAATAGTAAATTAGCAGGTATGAATATGCATTTGGCTAAGCCTTTGGATGAAACAAAGCTAATCAATGCTTTAAAACAATGTAAAAAGGATGAAGATTTTAAATGATCTTCATCCTTTTCTTAATATGTTTCCTTTGTAGAAATTTCAGCTGGCTTATTTAAGATATACATGAATTCTTCACCCGTAATTGTTTCTCTTTCATATAAGAATTTGGCAAGTTCATGTAACTTCATTTTGTTGTCTTCTAGAATTTGATAAGCCTCATCATGTGCTTTTTTAATTAATGCGATGGTTGCCTCATCAATCTTAGTCGCTGTTTCATTTGAACAAGCTAAAGATGTATCGCCACCCAAATATTGGTTGTTTACTGTTTCTAAAGCTGTCATACCAAATTCGTCTGACATTCCTAATCGTGTAATCATGGCTCTGGCTAGTTTCGTGGCTTGTTCAATATCGTTGCTCGCACCACTTGTGATTGAATTAAAAATTAATTCTTCAGCACAACGACCACCTGTATACACCATGATTTTTTGGAAAGCTTCTTCTTTTGATAATAGGTTTTGTTCATTTTCTTCTACTTGCATAGTGTATCCCAAAGCCCCTTTTGTACGAGGAATAATTGTGATTTTATGAACGGGAGCCGTATTTTTGCATTTGGCAGCGACTAGAGCATGACCAATTTCATGATAAGAAACAATCATTCTTTCTCGATTTGAAATCACTGCACCCTTCTTTTGTTCACCGGCAATAACGATTTCAATGGCTTCTTCTAAGTCTTTTTGAACCACTGTTTTACGATGGTCACGAACCGCTAATAAAGCTCCTTCATTAATGATGTTGGCAAGTTCGGCACCACTGGCACCTGCACTAGCTCTAGCAATTACGTTAAAGTCAATGTTGTTAGAGCATTTGATGTCTTTGGCATGTAATTTAAGAATGGCTTCACGACCGGCAAGATCAGGAAGTTCAACAGGAATTCTTCGATCAAATCGACCAGGACGTGTTAAAGCAGGATCTAATGAGTCAGGACGGTTTGTGGCGGCAAGCAATACGACGCCTTTGGAACCATCAAATCCATCCATTTCGGCAAGTAACTGGTTCAATGTTTGTTCACGCTCATCATTACCATTCATGCCTGCGCCATCACGTTTTTTACCAATGGTATCAATTTCATCGATAAATACAATACATGGAGCTTTTTCTCGAGCTTGTTTGAATAGGTCACGCACTTTAGCCGCTCCTCTACCGACAAACATTTCAACAAATTCACTACCTGAAATCGAGAAGAATGGAACGCCAGCCTCACCCGCAACGGCTTTGGCAAGTAATGTTTTACCTGTTCCAGGAGGACCTACTAATAAGGCTCCTTTTGGCATTTTGGCACCAATCTCTTTATATTTAGCTGGATTGTTTAAGAAGTCCACAATTTCTTGTAGATTTTCCTTCGCTTCTTCTTGTCCAGCAACATCTTTGAATGTTTTTCCTGTTTGTTCACCAACATAGACTTTGGCATTGCTCTTTCCTAGATTGCCTAGACCAAAACCAGAGCCTTGTGAAAATGACATTTGATCATCTCCGCCCATTTTCTTTTGCATACGCTTAAACATCCATGATCCAAATGCCCAGAAAATGATTAATGGTAAGAAAAAGGAAATTAAACTCGATAAAATTGGATTCATTTGTTCTTGATAGACTTGTCCAAATTTAGCACCGGATTTATCCAAACGATTGACTAAATCTGAATCATTCATAACACCTGTTTTATAGGTTTTATCTGTTGAATTTTTCTTTAATGTGTAATAAATATTGTGATTTTCAATTTGAACGGTATCAATCTTCTTTTCTTCAATCTTATTTAAGAATTCTGAATAGTTTGTGGTTTCAAGCTTTGATTGTTGAAACATAGGGAATATGATAAAGTTTAAAGCCATAATAACAATCAATATAATTGTGTAATATCTGTATAAAGGTTTCTTTTGTTTGTTCATGAGTGTTCCTCCTTAAGAAATTGATTACATTATACACCTTATTAGCACTTTCGCAAGCAGAGTGCTACACATTCCATAATTCCACATAATTTAAAAGAAAAAGTACCGCCATTGCGATACTTAATGAGTTGTGATACGCGTAATATGCACAATTAAATATATTTTTTCATCACGCGTAATTTGTTTATGTAGTAATCTATCGATATATTTTTCGATTTGTTCTACGCAGTCTAATGCAGAAGAATTCTTGATAATATATGTATAATATATATCATCATTTTCATTTTCAAGCATTTTATTTTCTAAAAGTCGTTGTAAGAAAAATTGCATGTGAACAACAAATCTTGAATAGTTTAGCGAATTCTCATCAATTGTATAGCCATAATGTAATTGAATGATTTGAAAAATATCTTTTAACATTTTGACCATCAACATACCATTTTCTGTTGAAAGATCGTTCGATTTGATTTGTGCATTCACAAAGTGAAAGGCAATATTTCCGGCTTCTGTTTCAGGCAATTGAATATGAAGTGTTTCATTAATGTAGTCTACAGCTTGTAAACCAAGCATAAATTCATTTGGATAAAATTTTTGGATTTCCCACAACATTCTATTTTGTAGAACAATGCCTTTTTCATATCTTTCTACCGCATATAACAAGTGATCTAACAAGGTCACAAAGATTTGTTTGTTGAATGGAGAAGAAATTTTAAGTTGTGCCATTTCAATGATGTGGTGCACAATTTCTAAATAGATGTCGGGTGCGTTTTCTAAAACTTGAAGATATCCATTTTTATTTGTACTATCTTGAAGAACATATGTTTTTTCTATATCTTCATCTCTAATTTCGTCTCCTACTTTATAGTGAAAACGCAGCCCCTTTCCCATCACAATCATTTCCTCATGATTATCATTCACTAGAAGCATATTGTTGTTTAAAAATTTTTCGATAATCATGTGAAGTACCTCATATACCTAGATATTCTTTCCGTTTTCCTCAATTACTTGTTTGTACCAGTAGAAACTGTCTTTTTTATATCGTTTTAATTTTTTTAAATCAAATTCATCACGATCGACATAAATGAATCCGTATCTTTTCTTATAGCCTTGATGTGTACTAACAACATCAATGGCAGCCCAAGGACAATAGCCAAGCATTTTGACACCATCTGTAATGACTAAGCGCATTTGGTGAAGGTGTTTTTGAATAAAATCAATACGATATTGGTCATGAATACATCCATCTGGTTCTAATGTGTCATTGGCGCCAATTCCATTCTCTGTAATCAGAATAGGAAGTTGGTAACGTTCATATACCTTTCTTAAAGTATATCGGAATCCAACAGGATCAACAACCCATCCATACTGCGTTTTCTCTACGTATGGGTTCTCACTAGGTCGATATACGCCTTGTTCACCTAGCATAATTTGTTGGTCACCCGCTCTTGCAGTTACATCTGAAGCATCTCCTTTACTTGCAGCTATAGTTGCGGTTGAATAATAATTCATAGCGATAAAGTCTGGGTTTGCGCCTTTTAATGTTTCAAAGTCTCCATCTTGAATTTCTGGAGCGATATTACGATCTTTTAGGTAAGACCATGCCAAAGGGTGGTATTTTCCAAATGCACAAACATCGACAAAGTTCCAACAGCGAAGTACTTCCCAGTTGTGAGCGGCAATCGCATCATTTGGATTACAAGTAGCTGGATACATAGCTGTTAAATTTAGTGCAGGCCCGATTTTACCTTCTGGAACCATATTATGGAAGAGTTTCATGACTTTTGCCTGAGCAAGCATCATATGGTGGTTTTGTTGATACAAATCTTTTTTAGATGGTAATTTTCCGCCTTTAGGTAATCCAATTGCACCAGGATGTAGAATCATCGTATTTTGTTCGTTGATCGTTAACCAGTACTTTACTTTTGATCCATAGTGGATAAATAATACTTTGGCATATTCAACAAAGGCTTCAATCGTATCACGGTTTAACCAACCACCCTTTTCTTCTAGGCAATATGGTAAATCAAAGTGATACATTGTAACAACAGGTTCGATGTTGTATTTTAGACATTCATCAATGACATTGTTGTAGAATTCGATGCCTTTTTCATTCACTTTACCCGTTCCATTTGGTAAGATACGAGTCCATGCGATAGAGAAACGATAAGCTTTTAATCCCATTTCTGCAAATAGGGCAATATCTTCTTTATATCTATGATAATGATCAGAAGCTACAGAGAAATCAGCAACATCACTTGGGTGTTCATACATGTCAATGATAGATGGGCTTTTACCATCTTCATCAATGGCACCTTCAACTTGGTATGCTGAGGTAGATGCTCCCCACAAAAAGTTTTGAGGGAAGTCTTTTAATTTAGAATAGTGCATGGTTTACCTCCTAGGCTAAAGAAATTAATTTGTTTCCATGTTGAATGGTTGTATCATTTTCGAATTGAAGGGAACTGAAATTCTTTGAATTTGTGATGATGATTGGAGTGGTTGTGTCATAACCTTCTTCTTTGATTTTGGCTAAATCAAAAGTTAATAGTAACTGTCCCTTTTTAACTTCTTCATTGACTTGAATTTGAGGACTGAAATATTTTCCTTGTAGATTAACAGTATCAATACCTACGTGCATTAAAATTTCTGTTCCATTCTTTGATTTTAATCCAATTGCATGACCCGTTGGGAAACATACAGTAATTGTTCCATCACAAGGAGCATATAAATTTCCTGTGCTTGGTTCGATTGCGATACCTTTTCCCATGATTTCTTGTGAGAAGACATCGTCATTTACTTCGGATAGTGGTTTTACAGTTCCATCACAAGGTGCGACAATTTCATCTTTTGAAACAGTAGCTACTACCTCTTCTTGTGGTGCATCTTCTTTAAATCCTAAAATCCATGATGCGACAAAACCTACAACGAAAGAAATAATGATTGTGACAATGGCATGAACTACGTTCATAGGGTTTTTACCGATGAAGGCTGGAATAGCAGTTAATCCTGGTGAAACAAAGGCATAACGAACTAGGCCGGTAATTCCTGCATAGATACCTCCGGCGGCTCCACCAATCATAGAAGCAACAAATGGGCGTTTTAATTTTAATAGGACACCATATAAACATGGTTCAGTGATACCCATAACTGCTGTAAATCCAGATGAAGATGCAAGAGATTTTAAGTTTTCATCTTTTGCCTTTAAAGCAACCGCCAAAGTAGCACCACCTTGTGCAATATTGCTTGCTAACATACCAGGTCCATTTACGATTTCATATCCAAGTGTAGAAATTTGACTTGTCGCAATTGGAGTCATGGCCCATGCAGTACCTGTTAGTGTTAAGAATGGTCGGAAGGCTCCCATCAACATTGGAATCAACCAACTTACATGTGCATTTAAATAGTTAGCGCCAGATTGTACTAAATCGTTTAATAAGTTTCCTAATGGACCAACAATGACTAATGCGATTGGTACAGAGATAAACATCACTAAAAGTGGTTTTAAGAAAAACTTGATAATAGATGGTGAGTATTTTTCGGCAAATTTTTCAACGTAAGACATGATCCACACGCTTAAAATAATAGGAATTACACTTGATGCATAGTCAACTAATACAACAGGAGCTCCAAAGAATGTTAATGGACTTCCTGAAGCGACTAAGCCTGACCATGTTGGGTGTAAAAGAGCACATGCCATAGTCATTGCCATGATTGGACTTGTTTTGAATTTTTGGCTAGCTCCATACGCTAAAAGGACAGGCATGAAATAGAATGGAGCATCGGAAATAAAGTTGATGATTTCATAAGTGGAACTTGCTTCATTAACTAAGTTAAATAAAACAAGAATAGATAATACGGCTTTGATCATACCACCGCCGATTAGGGCTGGAATCACAGGAGTAAATGTAGTGGAAATTACACTGATAATACGATTGACAATACTGCCTTTTTCTTCATCGGATTCTTCGTGAGAAGTAGAAGGAACATCTTTCATTTGGGATTGAATGGCTCTAAAAACGGATTGTACTTCATTGCCAATTACGACCTGGTATTGACCACCTTTTTCTACAACGCTGATAACGCCGTTTAAAGATTCCACTTTTTTGGTGTTGACTTTATTCATGTCATAAAATTCGAATCTTAAACGAGTTGCACAATGTGTTAATTGTTTGATGTTGTCGATACCACCAATGCTTTGGATGATATCATTTCCTAATTGTTGATAATTCATATTCTCCTCTTTCTAGGCTGATGGCAATAAAAAAGACCAAGATAAAAGGAGCATTAAAAATGCAACTTAAATATCTTGGTCTTGCCTGCATTACCAGTAACAGCCGTTATTTACATGTAGGATGATAGCATAGCTAAAAATAAAATACAAGCATTTTTTGAAATCCCTTTCATGAAAAGACAAAAAATAAGGATGAGTAGACATTAAAAAATGGTATAATTAAAGCGTTTATGGAGGATATATATTATGAAGGTAGTAACTTTTGGAGAAATCATGCTTCGTTTAAAAACACCTGAAAACTTGCGTATTATGCAAAGCGATGGTTTTGAGGCAAGTTATGGTGGTGCAGAGGCCAATGTAGCCGTAAGTTTAGCGATGTATGAAGATAAATGTGCTTTTGTATCTAAAGTACCAAACAATCCAGTGGGAATGTCTGCGTTGAGTGAAGTTCGTCATTATGGTGTAAATACAGAGTATATGCTTCGTGGAGGCGATCGTTTAGGAATTTACTTCTTTGAAAAAGGAAGTGATATTCGTAATACAAACGTTGTATATGACCGTGCATTTAGTGCTTTTTCACTATCTCAGCCAAGTGAATATCATTGGGAAAATATCTTAGAGCCAGGAGATGTTTTCTATTTTTCAGGCGTAACTCCAGCTGTATCTAAATATGTTGAGGATACAGTAAGAAGTGCTTTGAAATATTGTAAGGAAAATGATATTCAAGTGATTTGTGATTTAAACTATCGTGGAAAAATGTGGTCTAAAGAACAAGCGCAAGTTGTCATGCGCGATTTAATGCAGTATGTAGATGTATGTATTGCCAATGATGAAGATTTTGAAGCAACACTAGGAATTCATGCCTTTGATGGTGACTTATCTACAGGTATTGATCAGATTGATACGTATAAAGAAGGTATGTTAGAAATTACTCGTCAATTCCCAAATGTGAAGAGTGTGACAAGTGTATTAAGAAATATGCATACTGTAGAAGAAGGAGATTGGATGGGCATCTATTATGTAGATGGAAAGTTCTACCAAAGTCCAATTCATAGAGTACATAGCTTAGAAGCTGTGGGAGCAGGAGATGCCTACGGTGCTGCATTTGTGCATGGACTAATCAATGGATTTGATCCACAGAAAACAGTCGATTTTGCAATCAGTGCTAGTGTATTAAAGCTTATGATTCAACATGATTTTAATGTAGTAACACAAGAAGATGTATTTAAAATCATGAATTCTAAGAATACAAATTTATCTAGATAGAGTAAAAGATACCAATTCATAGAGAACTGGTATCTTTTTTCTCTAGTATTGAATATAAAAGTCATTTTCATAATAATCAAGTGGAATGTCTTTTTCAGTAATTGAATCAATCTGAATACGATCAATATTTTGAAGAGATAAAATGACTTTATCAATGTTTTCCAAGCTTCCTTGAAGTTGTGCTGTTACACTACCATCATCATTGTTTTTGGCATAGCCTGTAATACCTAATGGTTTGGCATGGCTTTGTACTTCAAATCGAAAACCAATGTTTTGAACATTTCCTTCAAAATGAAACTCTTTGCGAATTGTCCCTGGTGGCAATTCTCTTTTTATTTTCTCTTTCTTTTTAAAAAATTTAAACATATATTTATTCCTCTGACTATATTATAATGCAAAATTCTAATAATATGCTTAAGTGCATATTTTTTATGATATCGCTTAGATTTATGGAGTGTCATATTATTTTGATAGTAATATTGCTATTTGTGTCGACACAAAATCATAAAAAAAGAAAATGAGTCGATTATTTAAAAGATATAACGATAATGTGTCGAATGCTACAACAATTGACGAAAAAATAGAATAAAATAAAAAATGTGTTGTAAATAATTAACAAAAATATTTTCGAATTATTTTTGGATAGAATGGAGATGGTTAAAGATATGAACAAGACAACAAAGGAACTGATCAGTGAATATTTGGCTGATCAAACTAAAAAATTTGATTTAGTACATGCGGATGCATTTACAACAGTTGCAATCTCTGATGCACTTCATATTTCACGAACTATTACAAGCCAATACTTGAATGAGTTGTGTGAATCTAATGAGGTGTTCAAGGTTAAAAGTCGACCTGTGTATTTCTTTAATACTCGTTGTTTGAACCAAAGATATGGAATCAACGTCGAGAATTATGAATTTATTGATCTTGAAGAAATGGTTGAGTTTTTACAAGATAATGGTCAACTTACTGATGTGTTTGCTGAACTGATAGGTCATGATGGTTCGTTAAAGCGAGTAATCAAAAGGTGTACTGAAGCCTTAGTAAGGGAATTCTTGATAAGGATGCCAAAATTGCTGAGTACGATCTCTCAGTGGTTGATCCACTATCGATTCATCAGCAATTGCAAGATTGTATAAATGCAAACAAACAGAATTCGCTATGTATTATCCTATCGCATTTTGAAAAAATCAGTGATTCATTGACTGGATACTTGATTCGATTTTTTGAGAAAAAGCAGAATGATCGTATTCATTTTATCTTTCTATCAAATGAAAGACCCGATGATTATCTTCCTTCATCTTTGGGAAAATATATACCAATTGCGGTAAAACTAAAAGATTTTAGTGAAAGACCAAAGGAAGAACGAGAAGGAATTATTGTTGAGCTTTTCCGAAAAGAGGCAGCAAATTTGCATGTTCATATGTTGATTTGTTCAAATGTCTTAAAGACATTATCTAACTTTCAACCAAATCAGAATATTGAAGAAATATTCAAAAAAGTGAAACTGATTTGTGCTCAGGCAATAAGTAATCAAAGAAGTGATACAGTGACGATTCATACATATTATCTTCCAGAAGAAATGTTTGAGTCGCTAGAAATCTCAAGTGAGAATGTCTCTTATATTGATTGTGATACTTATACAAAAAGTAGCAAAATCAGTCAATTTGATGAATTATTTACTTCAGTAATCAAGTTGTGTGTTAAGAAAGAAAGTAACCTTATTGAAAAGTATAGAAGTATTTACGATTTGATTGTAGAAACAATTATGAGTACTTCTAGAAATGAACAAACACTAAAGGGAACAGAAGCTACATTAGCCTTAATTGTTAACCAGGTAGCAAAAAAGCACTTCATTAATATTCCAGGAAACTTTACATTCGTTATAGCAAAGTTGATGTATATCTATGAAGAGCATGAATCAATGTTTAAGCAACACGAAGATAAAGAAAAGGTAAATATTGAAACAGCTTTAAATAAAGTGAAGAGAATGTATGTCAGTGAAGCAATGATTGCGAATGAGATTAAATCTCTTTGTATGTCAAATCTTGAAAAAGAAATTCCGGGCATAGTTCAAGTGATTATGATTTTAACTATCGCAGCTTATAACGCTGAGTTAAATAAGAATAAAACATTTGGGGTCATTATCTGTCATGGTTACTCAACTGCTTCTTCAATGGCAGCGGCAGTTAATTCGCTAATTGGAGCTTACATATTTGATTCGATTGACATGCCAGTAACGACAACGGTGGAAGAGATTCGGGCAACTCTAAGAGATAAATTGTCTAGAGTTAACGCTTATGCAGACCTTTGCATTATGGTTGACATGGGGTCGTTGGAAAACATTGCGGATGAGGAATTCACAAAAAATAGAAATGTGGCACTTATTAACAATGTAACAACTAAAATGGCTTTAGATATTGGTTATAAGATCAAAAATGGTGATCCAATTGATCGATATTTTATAGATGCAGATAAGAACTACAAGGTAGATTACGCTATCTTAAAAGGTAAAAAGAAGGATGTCATCTTATTTACTAGTGAAAGTGGATTACAGACATCTCAAAGAATGGCAGATCTATTTGCAGATTCTTTCCCAGAAGAAATTCCTGTTGATTTAAGAGCTGTACCTTTTGATTCATTGATTGATGACATTAATGAACTTCAACAAATGTACAACATACTATTTATAACAGGTACAGACAACCCATTAATAAGTGACGTTGTATTTATTCCATTAGAGGATATTGTGACAACGACAAACTTGGATTTGGTGTCATCAAAATTGAATATGTATTTGGATGATAAAAATTTAAAACGATTGATTATTAACATTCGTACAAACTTCTCTTTGATGAATGTGTTGAATTATTTAACAATTCTAAATCCGAAACCACTTATGGATGAGACAACAATCGCGGTAGAAGATTTGCAGAAACGTCGCCATGTAGAACTTGAGGGTAGAACGCTGGTAGGTATTTATATTCACGTTTGTATTCTTGTTGAAAGACTTGTAACTAAAACAGGAATGATTCGAGAAGACAGTGCAACGGAAGCATTTGTAAAAGAACATGGAGATTTTATAGAAGATATAAAGGCATCGTTTGGAAATATAGAAAAACATTACAGTATCCAGATTCCGGATTCAGAAATGAAATATATTTATTCTTTTATTTATAGGGAGGATTGAATATGAGCAAAAGAAAAATAGTCATTGCGACACATGGAATGCTTGCAGAAGGGTTTAAATCAGCACTACAAATTATTGCTGGGGCTGAAAACGTAGAAGCGTTTAATTGTTACACATCACCAGATTTTAATCTTCAAGAAACAATTCAAAAAGTAATGGACTCTAAAGGTCCAGAAGAAGAATTGTTTGTATTCACAGATTTGTTTGGTGGATCAGTAAATAATGGATTTGTCGCAGCTTTGAAAACATATGATTTCCATCTAATTACAAATACAAGTTTAGGACTCTTGATTGATTTTATCTTGATGGAGCCTGATGTAGAAACTTTGAAAAAGAAGTTTAATGAAAAAGAATTTAATGCTGTTTATTGTAACGACTTTATAAGCAATATGACGGACATTGAAGATGATCTGTAAGAGAAACGGAGGTGAAAATTATGATTAAAGCACTACGGATCGACCATCGATTGGTACACGGGCAAGTAGCATTTACTTGGACACATTTCTTGGGAGCAACGAGAATAATTGTTATTGATGATAAAGCTGCTGGAGATGATTTCCAAAAGATGGCATTAAATATGGCAAAACCTGCAGGAGTTAAATTAAATGTATTCTCTGTAGCTAAAGCAGTTGAAAGAGCAGATAAGATTGATTCATTAAGTGATTCAGTATTCATTATTTTTGGATCAACAAAAGATGCAGCAGGATATATCACAGCACATCCAGTATTTAAAGAATTGAATCTTGGTGGTATTGCCAAAAAAGATGGTTCAAAAAACTATGGAGAGGTAGTTTATTTGACACCTGAGGAAGAGGAAGATCTTCGTAAGATCAAAGCAACAGGTTGTCAATTGTTCATGCAACAATTGCCAACAACAAAACGTGAATCATTAGATTTATAATTCTTAAATTTGTAGAAGGAGAAGTTATTTATGAAATTAGCTTATACACTAATCGTGGTTTTAATTTCTATTATGATGAAATTAGATTCCAGAATGTTTGGACGTCTAAACTTCGAAAGACCATTATTGACATGTACAATTTGTGGTTTGTTACTTGGTAATTTACAAGTTGGTTTGGCAGTTGGAGCCCAAATGGAATTGGCAACATTAGGTATGATGTCAATTGGTGCTTCTGGAATTGATATGAACATGGGTTCTTTAGTTGGTTGTGCAATTTGTATTATGTCAGGTGCAAACATCGAAACAGCAATCACAATTGCAGTACCAATGACATTGTTATCAACAATTATCGAAACTTGTGCGGATGTAATTCGTATTCAATTTACACACATGATTGATGCAGCTGTTGAAAGAGAAGATTTCAAAAAAGCTAAACGTATTGATATCGTATACGGACCATCATTATATGTAATTTGTACAATCATTCCAGTATTCTTATCAGTATACTTTGGAGCAGATCTTGTACAATCAATCGCTAGTGCAATTCCTGCATGGGTTACTGATGGTGTTACATTAGGTGCCAACATCATCGCATTCTTCGGATTTGCAATGTTATTAACTACAATGGTTAACAAAAATACAGTTGTATATTTCTTCGCTGGATTCTTGTTAGCTGCTTATTCTGGATTGGATTTAACAGCAATCGCCCTAATCGGTATTGTTATTGCATTGATTCTTTATACAGTTAAATACACTGGTGGCGGTGTGAAAGCAGCAGTAGCTTCTAGTTCGAATTCCTTAGATGAATTAGAAGATTTAGATAACTAAGAAGGGAGAACTACTTATGTCTATTAAAGGTTTAGAAGCACAAAGAAATTATCCACTAAATAAAAAGTTAAAAGAAATCTTCTGGGGTTCTTGGTGTATGCAAACAAACTGGAACTATGAAAGACAGATGAATACAGCTTTCATGTATGGTATGTCTAAAACAATTGATCGTTTGTATCCAGATCCAGATGAAATAGATAAGAAAAAAGAAGCATATCGAAGACACCTTGAGTTCTTTAACATCACACCACAGTGTGCATCATTGGTTTACGGTATTTGTATTGCCATGGAAGAAGAATATGCTGAACATCCAGATACATTTGATCCAGGTGCAATCAATGCAGTTAAAGTTGCTTTGATGGGTCCTTTATCAGGTATTGGTGATTCATTGTTCCAAGGAACAATTCGTATTATCGCAATGTCAATTGGTATTTCATTAGCTCAACAAGGAAGTATTGTAGGACCAATCTTAGCAGCGTTGATCTCTATTGGAACTTCAGCTCCATTTACTTGGTTCATGGGTAAATTGGGTTATACAAAAGGACAAGATTTCGTAAGACAAATGGCAGAAGCAGATTTGATGGAAAAAGTAATGTTTGGATGCTCAATTGCAGGTTTATTCGTAATTGGTGGTATGTCAGCTTCATTAGCAAACTTAACAACTCCACTTAAATTTGGAGAAGCATTCGTATTACAAAATGTATTAGATGGTATTATGCCAAAAATGATTCCACTTGCAGTAACTTGGATCATGTACTTCATTATTAAATCAGGAAAAGTTAAACCTATGGTTGTAATCTTGAGTTGCTTCGTTATTGGAATTGTATTGAATTACTTTGGTATTCTAGCTTGCTAAAGCTTTGAATAAAATATTTTAAGATCGAAAAGGAAAAGAGGGTAAAATTATGTTCGATGTAAAAAAGATGATTGAAGAAATCGCAGCAAAAAAGGAAATCAAAAACGTTAGTTTCGTTGGTTGTGGAGGATCATTAGCATGTTTCTTTGCTCCTCACTATTATGTAACTCATGAAGCTAAAACATTAACAACATTGTATGAAAATGCTAATGAATTTACAAATGACACACCTGCATTCATCAATGAAAATGCAATCGTTGTATGTGCTAGCCGTAGAGGTAATACTCCACAAACTGTTGAAGCAGCTAAAAAAGCAAAAGAATGTGGTGCTACAGTAATTGGATTACAATTAGAAACAGGTACACCATTAGAAGAAATTTGTGATTACATTGTACAGTTCAAAGATACTGGAGCAGATGGTGCTTTATATGAAGAATCAAAGAGTTCTTTAGCATTACAAATTGCTTATGAAACTGTAAATGTTGTTGAACATAATACAGAAACTTACGAAAAAATGGTTGCAGCTACTAAGAAAATGAATGACATCATTCCTGCAGCAGTTAAAGCTTGTGTACCAGATGCAGTTAAATTCTCTGTAGACTATGCAAATGATGACATTATCTACACTATGGGATCAGGTACAGGTTACGCTGGAGCTCACCAACAAACAATTTGTATTTTCATGGAAATGCAATGGATCAACTCATCAGCAATTCACTCAGATGAATTCTTCAATGGACCATTCGAAATCACTGAAAAAGATACAGCTTACTTAATGCTTAAATCAACTGGTGCAACTAGAGCCGTAGATGAAAGAGCTCTTCGCTTCTTAAGCAAATTCAATAACCACACAACAGTATTAGATGGATATGACTATGGTATGAAGGAACTTGGAGAAGTTTCAGGATATTTCGATCATGACTTCTACAGCGAATTATTGGATGTTTATAACAATCTATTAGCAGATCGTCGTCAACACCCATTAAGCTGGAGAAAATACATGTGGAAATTTAACTACTAAAAATAGTTATTTCTCATAATTTTTCAAGTCAGTAGTCAGACGACTACTGACTTTCTTTTTAGGCTACATGGAAGGGGGTAATAAAATGGATACAAAAAAAATAGATGCTAAGATTCGGCATATTTTAATTCCTGCTATTTTAGAGAATGCTTTTTTGATTTTGTCTGACATGATTTTAACTGGATATATTGGTCGATTAACCATATCTGAGATTAGTGCTTATGGTATTTCAACAAGAATCTACGGTATTTATTTTTCAATACTTAAAGGATTTGGAATCGGAGCTATGGTTGTTTTTGCTAGAGCGTTTGGCTCAAAAAACAAGGAGAAAGGGTTACTGTATTATAAGCAAACCTTAATTATTTCACTTTTTGTGGCAGTGATTGCAGCAGTTGGAATTTGGTTATTTCCAAATGAACTGTTATCTACAATGAGTACAGATTCAAGGCTATTAACTTATGGTGCTTCTTTTCTGAAAGTTCATGTATTGGCGTATCCGTTATTAGCTATAATTCATTTGAATTCAGCAATATTTCAGGCGGATGGAAACACAAAAACGCCACTTTATATTGCTACAATAGGAAATGGGATAAGCGTTGTTTTAGGGTATATTTTGATTTTAGGGTTTGGACCTGTAAAAGGATTAGGTCTTTATGGAGCTGCTATCACAAATAATGTTCGAATTATAGTAATGATGTTAGTAGGTCTTTATCTGTTATTTGCTAAAAATGGTATGTTTGATCGTGTGAAAATTGAAAAACCAATATTTAATATGGATATGATCAAAGACGTATTGAAGTTTGGTGTTCCAACCGCAATAGGGAATTCTTTCTGGAATTTTGCTTCTGTCTTTTTATCAACTTTCATTCTAACTTATGGAGAAAAATTCTATGCTGCTTATCAAATTGGATTACAGGCAGAAGGGTTCTGCGATATGATGGCTTCTGGTTTCTTGACGGCTTCGATGGCTTTAGCTAGCCAGGCAATAGGAGCAAATGATGAGAAGATGTATAAATCGGCATATCAAAGATTGAGCTTTTATTGTTTAATCATTAGTGGAATTAATATGATATTCTTGCTTTTGTTCTCAAAACAGGTTTTGTATTTGTTGACGGACAAAGAGGAATTGGTTGCTATTGCACATGTATATTTATTGCTGATGGTTTTCTCACAATTCCCGGAAATGAAATCAAAAGTATTATATGGATATATTCGATCTGCAGGATTAAGCACATTACCTACGGTAATAGATACAATTGGTATTTGGGGCGTTCGTGTGTTCTTATGTTACCTAGTTAGCACAGTTTTAAAAATGGATATTGTATGGATATGGTGGATTATTAATGCGGATCAATGGGTAAGATATTTATTATCTTTATTGGTATTTGTGGTAAAAAAATTAATTAATTATCTAAATGTATCTCCATACAAAGTTGCTAGATGTAGTGGAAGATAATGAATCGTATTTGTTTAAAATACCTATGAAAATAAGGCTTTAGATTTAATTTTGGAAATGGGATTATATATGAAAAAAAATGATTTTTATGATGATATACGATGTGATTGGATCTGTTTTTATAGGCGTTAGTATTGTTTGTTTTGCGGTAGCTACTGATTTTGCTCCGGGAGGAGTTAATAGAATTGCTGTTATGGCAAATTATTTGGCAAACATTCCTATTGGACTGGCGACAATCTTAATTAATATTCCGATTATATTGTTTACATTTCGTTCATTAGGAAAAGCATTCTTCTTGTATTCAGTGAAAACAATGGTAATAAGTTCTTTTCTAATTGACTATGTACTTTGTCATTTTCCGCTGTATCACGGAAGTCGTTTATTAGCTGCTATACTTGCTGGTATAACAGCAGGTATTGGATATTCACTTATTTTTAATGAGGGTTCATCAACGGGAGGAACTGATTTTATAATTGCAACCATTAAAAAGAAAAAGCTAAAAATGACTTTTGGATTATTGGCATTTGCAGTTGATGGAATTATTGTTTTACTTTCGATATTTGTGTTTAAAGAAGCTTTAGCTTTTATTTATGGGATAGTTTATACCATAGTAACAAGTGTGGCTTTAGATTTGTGTACTTTTGTGTTGAAAAAATGTCATTTGACATATGTAGATTGTGAGGAAGATATAAAATGAAAAATCCAAAAATGATTATATTTGATGTTGATGGTTTGTTATTAAATACTGAGTTTTTGTGGAGAAAAGCTTGGAAAGATGTTGCTGCTAAATATGGGGTTCCAAAGTTCGGAGAGGTTTTTTGTAAGGTTGTTGGAATTTCAGGTAGTGATGTTGAAAGAGTTTTGAATAATGAACTGCCAGATGTTGAAAACCGTATGGAATTATTAGATATTGCTCGCAGTGTAGGTACTGAATATTTGGAAAATGACATTGAATTGATGCCAGGCGTAACTGAATTACTGGATGTTTTAGAGAATAAAAATATCCGCAAAGCAGTAGCAACAACAACGTCTAGAGATGCGACAATCAAAAGATTAACAAAATTAGGCTTGATTAATCGATTTGAATATATTCTTTGTGGAGATGAAGTAACAAAGAGAAAACCCAATCCAGAGATTTATCAAAAAGTTTTAAAAGCTGTTAATTGTGATCCAAATCAAGTGATGGTTTTAGAAGATACAGGATATGGAGTACAAGCAGCACATGATGCGGGCATTCAAGTTGTAATGGTTCCATCTATAAATGCACCTACAAATAAAGATAAAGAAAATGCATCTTATATTAAGAAAAGTTTATATGAAGTAATCTCTATGTTGGAGGCTTAATAATATGAAAGATATGTATGATTATATTATGGAAACTCCAGATGCGATTCGTGAAGTAATTGAAAAATCAAAACAAAATAATGAAGATTGTATTCGATATATAAAGGGTAAAAAGATAGGGCATATTTATCTAGTTGCATCAGGAACGAGTTATTCAGCTGCATTATCATGTATAAAGCCAATTGAAAAATTAATGAATATTCCTGTATATGCAGTATATGCGATGGAGTTTGTGGATAATACAGATATTGTTGAAGATAATGCGCTAGTAATCGGAATATCTCAGGCAGGACAATCTTCATCTACAATCCAAGCCTTAGATAAAGCCAAAGAAATGGGATGTTTAACTTTGGCTTGTTCTGCACAAAAGGATGTTCCCGTAACTGCTCATGCAGATAGTTTTTTGAAAATTGAAGTAGAAGAAGATATAGGGCCAAAAACAAAGGGTTATTATTGCAGTGTGATCGCAATTTTAATGTTGTTTTTAGAATTATCTAAAGAAGATTCCGAAAAGTGGATTTCTAAAATACTAGGTACAATTGATTTGATACCGGACATCGCAAAGACAACAAAACAATGGTATGAGAGTGAAAAAGAAGAATTGAAAAGGTTTAAAAATATTATTGTGATTGGTTATGATAAATGCCTTCCTGCTGCAACAGAAGGTGCTTTGAAAATATTAGAAACTGTACAATGCTGCGTTCGCTATTATGAATTAGAAGAGTTTATGCATGGGATTTATCATGGAATTGATAAGAGTACACTTATTCTAGCTTTAGGAAATCAGTCAAGACATTTAAACCGTATGGTTCGTCTTTTAGGATACTTAAAAGAACATAAGAATGCTACTACATATTTGATATCTCAGAATAAAGTAATAAAACATGATTTTAGCTATCCGTTTATTGAAGATTCGCTCTTTGTTTCTTTTGAATACTTGACGGTATTGCAAGTTCTGGGAGAATTAATGTGTCATGACAGAGGTGTGGATTTGTATGACACTGTTGATGAAAATTTCCATGAATATATGGAAAGTTATGTTTATGAAAAGTAATTATTGAGCACATCATAATATACGTTATAACTAAAAAGTAGGAGGTTTAAGTGTGAATAAAACTTAGAAAAAAAATAAAAAAAGGCCGCACTAAAAAGAGGTGGTCAAAATCACTAAAAAAACAATTTCAAATAGTTGTTTATAACTGAATTGAAGAAAAATCAAAGTTTGAATCTTTTAAGAATTGTAAAGCAGATTCAACTGTCATTGTTGGTTCTTTTGTCGGCTTTGGATTTGTTAAAAATTTATAATCACATGGATTAAATTCTTCATCCGTAAGAATCATGTGATATATACAGACAAGCATCATTCGTGCTATTGCGATAATCGCCTTCTTATGGCCTCGGCGTTTTTTGATTCGATAGTATTTGATTCCAAAGTAGGAGTTCTTGTCTTTAATAGAAGAAAGTGTACATTGAACAAGTAATGGTTTTAAGTATTGACCAGCTTTAGAAATACGAACGGATTTTTCTAGTTTGCACTTTCATTGTTTGCTGGAGAAAGACCTGCCCAATTGATTAACTGCTTATCGGATTCAAACTGATTCATAACTGTATCCATTTTAAAACGTTGATCTGATTCGATGTGGTATTCCTGTAATGAATCTAAAATCTTGTCTTTATCTTTGCATTTTTTATGGATAAGTTTCAAAATCTTGTCATCATCAATGACTTCAGAATGCATTATTTCCTTCATAATGTTTGTAGCAGTTTTGCCAAAAGAATCAGAAACTGCAGAAGCAAGACCGATATTAGAGACTGTCAAACAATTCTGATATCTGTTTCTTTCGGAAGAGTGCATATAAACAAGTTTGCATCTGTAACGGGCAATTTCTCTCATTTCTCGAATCTCTTTTTTAGGTATAAAAGAATGCTTTACAAGGTCACACTTGTAAAGGTCGCAAATCTATTTGGAATCTCGCTTATCTGTCTTTTTGCCTTTAATGGCTTTAACATATTTTGGGTGAGTAAGACAAATGTTCAATTCAGTTTCAAGGACGTTATAAATTGGAATCTAGTATTTACCTGTAGATTCCATACAGATATCATGACAATCATGTGATATAAACAATTTTTTTAAACGTATCAAGTCCGAATAAAATGTGGAAAATGACTGCTAAATATATTCAGTAATCAAAGTTTGTCTGTCTGTAGTTCCAATCGTAGTAACAATCAGATTTTTGTGGAATCCATACCACCACAAATAAAGTAAACAACTTTAAAAGTCATAAAAAAAATATCCTTTCTGTAAAAGGAGAAGTGGCATTGACGGTCATCAATGCGAATCGACAACAGTTGATTAAACAATTTTAAGTGTCCGGGCTTGGCGTCCCCTGCTATTTATACTTGAAATGATGACGGCAACTTATAAATATGCAGGTTAATTCTATCGAGTAGAATGCCTACTCCTCTTCACGTGCTCTGTCGTGTACCACCTCTTTTTCATGGTAACGCATAAGGCGTGGAAAAAGAATTTATTAATAAAGTATTTGTGTCCGCGCGACTTTAGGTGCGGGGAAATGGAGGGAAATATGTTTAAGACAATGCGAAGATTCAAACAAAAATTATCTGAAGAAAAATGTATAGAGATACTTACCAATGAACCTCATGGCG
>OFMA01000336.1_pt1 | contig 36643 bp, 8 predicted proteins | sample 1541011 | NCBI WGS metagenome assembly OFMA01 (sample SAMN04209225, study PRJEB22552) | human gut metagenome | biome: gut; material: feces | host: Homo sapiens | place: USA: Oklahoma
AAATAAAATCGCCGTAAGGCGTAAATGAAAATGCCGACGCTGTAACCCGGAAGGGTTGCGGACGTCGGCGTTTTTGGTTGGTTGACGTACATTATGGAAAATAGTAAAGTAAATATATTGTTTTGCAAAAAAATAAGTTTTCTGATAATGGTTCTTGACGAAATTTTATATCAGTGCTAAACTGAAATTAGTACTAAAACAAGATATGGTGCAAATGAAGTATCTTTAATAAAGTACACATTTTTTGATAAATGAAGTGATTTTTTACTTCTGACTATCTTGATTACAATAGAATATAATCCTAGTCTGGAGGCTTTGTCCCACGCGGATGAATGCTTTGCAGGGAAGTTTGATGAGATTTCAACGCTGTTCCGCAACTGTAAAAAAGAGTCGATGCATTATTAGGAAAAAAACTAACCTCTTACAAAGGAATGCAGAGACGATGACTTTAAGCCAGGGTACTGACAGATTGGTATTTAGTAAAGGTCTACGAGAACGGACTTTATTAATTATTGGTAGTGGTTTGACTATAATAATAAATTAAGAGTCCTTTTTGCTTGATCTTGTGCTGAACAGAAACGGATATAGCACAGCTTAAGTAAAATTAAGCTGTGTTTTTTATTTTATAACTGTTAAGAATAAGCAAAAAGCTCTTCAGGCAGTGCTGCCGCAAAATCATTGCCGTGATGGCAGCGTCTGCATATTTTTGTTATGAAGTCACAAACTGTATTGATGAGTAGCAGTTTGCGGGGTTTTCATATATATTTGTACGGAGCTTTTCTCTGTACAAAGGAGTCAGCAGAAACAGTGGGTGTTTCTGTTCGTTCCTTGCTTTTTGATAAGGGGGAATATATCATGAAGCTAAGTAAAAAAAAGTGGAAGTCACTTATTTCAGGTGTTCTTCTCGCAGCCAGTGCATCGAGCTTTCTCATAGCACCGGTATATGCCGCTGATTACAGCAAGCCTCTCATAGGCACGCTGAAAAAGGACAGCGAGATACTGAGTCCCGATGGTAATACCGTAACAGAAAATGACGGTAAACTTATCTATGATTTCCAAGGAAAGGACCATACCTTTACTATTACCAATAAGGATGGTATTACTGCCCGCAAAGACAGCGTTTATAATAACGTAGGCGCAGATGGCAGCTATGGCACTATCCATATTTATCAGACAAACGATAAGAGTAATGCCTGGGCCGGTGTAAACGGTTTTACAGCCAATAAGGGTACTATTGTTGTCAACAGTAATCTGGATATCACTGCTACATCGGAATATGCTTCTGTTGGTATTGCGGCAGCCAATAAGGGCAACCTGATTATCAACGGTAATGTAAAAATGCGCAAGGATAATGCAGAAAAGCCTTAGGGTATCATTACCGGTAATGTTCATGGCAATGTAGGCCCCGGCGGTGCAACCAGTATGGGCGGCGATGCAAACTATACGGGCGCACGTTGGCAGCCTGCAGGTATTTCCGTTGACTATACCCGCGGTGATGTCACTATTAACGGTGATGTGGATATTGCGGTACGCGGTACAGCTGTAAAAACCGATGTCTATCAGGCTGACGGGGATGTACCGGCTTATGATTTGGGAACTATTTCTTTGCTGGGTAATTCTATCCGTATCGACACACCGTACAGAGAAGAAAACTTTGTTGAAGGATTCGGCAAATTTATCGAGCCGTACTATGCTCTGGCAAGCTACGGCGGCACGATTAATGTCAATGTAAAGAATCAGGAAGCACAAAACGGCAAGGTAGAAATGGTCGGCAACGTGCTGGCAATGAAGTCCTCTGATGAGGCCGGAAAGGCTATGGTTTATCAAAACGGTCGCCTTAACATCGGCCTGACCACACAAGATTCTTCCTGGAAGGGTGTAATTGATAATGCCGGTACTGCAAAAGCCGGTGAAGTAAATCTGTGGCTGCAGAACGGCGCGCAATGGATTTATGAAAATGCTTCCCGTAAGGATGGCCTTGATGCAAGCAATCTTGCTGATTACAGCAGGCCGTACTATGAAAAATATGATGGTGTTTCTCATCTGAGCAGCCTTGTAGGCGGTAAGGATAAGGCATCTGCCGGTATTATTAAGGTAAATGACAGCGATCCTATTCATATTGCCAATGCCGAAGGCGTTACCAAAGTTTGGTATGAGCATGATGATGCTACACCGGGTAACATTATCGGCGGTGATATTAAGGTTCTTAATGCTAAGGCCGGCACAGAAATGATGCTTTACACCGGCAACAACGGCATCAGCAAGGGCTTTGCCGAAGGTGATACCGCTGCAGAAAAAAATAATGTCAGCGAAGTATTGAATTCTCTGGCACACAAGCTGTGGTACATGGCAGGCGACAGCAACCTTGCAGGCAGCGTATCTATTGCCGAAGGTCTTACTGCTTCCTCCGTAACTATGAAGACCGGCAACATTACCTTTGCCGAGGGTGGCCAGGGCTTCTATGACTATACTCCGGAGAAGGACGATAAGACCTATGCAACCGGCCCGATTGTAAAATCCGAAAACATCGGTGAAACACGCGAAAGCGATATCAACGGAGTAGTTTCCGTTAATGTTACCGAAGCTCAAGATAGTGTAGCTTCCAGTGCTCCCAGTGCTATGTATGCAGCAGGCGAGGCAGAAGGTCCGCTTGTTGTTGATTTACAGGGCCACACCTTGAAGCTCAATGCCAACAATCAAACTGCTAATTATGTGTCTACGGTTTATGTTGATGAAAACAAGAGCATGGAGATTAAGGATTCCAAGGGGAATGGCGTCCTGAAGGTTTCCGCCGGTCTTGGTGCTGATGGCAATCCTGATACTAAGGCTAAGTATGTCTATGGCATTCGCGTAGGCGAGGGCGGCAACCTTACTGCAAATACCGATGTTGAGATAGACGGAGTTAAATCTAGTGCTACTCAGCGTGCTTATGGTGTATATGTAGGTACCAAAGGCAATGTTGTATTCGAAAAAGACCTGAGCATCAAGAATGTTCAGACCGGCAACAAGGTTGGACCGAACACTGCCGGTATTTATGCAGACAGTTCTTCAAGTGCAGATGCGCCTATTAATATAACTGTTAAAGGTAATCTTAATATTGAAAACGTATTGGGCAGTGCAATCCGTGCATTGAATACTTCAACTATATCTACTGGCGGCGCAACTATTAAAGCTGCGGATATGTCTAACGGTACGGATTATAGCCAATATTATGCTTTGCAGGCCAACAAGGGTACCATTAACCTAAATACAGGTGAAGGCATTACTGCCGGAATTCTGGACGTTACCGGTGACATGAAGGTAACTGACAATAAAGCTTCTGTTATCAATGTCAACATGACCAAGGGTTCTCAATGGACAGGCGCAGTAAGCAATATTCCAAGCAGTACTTATAATGCCCCGGCCGGACAGTTTAATCTGATAATGGACGAAGGTTCTGTATGGAATCATGAAACCGGTCGTTCGGTAGATACACTGAAGACAACTTTTGCCGGCAGCAATGTTTCTAAGCTGGACGGCTCTGGTGTAATCTATCAGAATTCCGACAAGGGTATTACCGTATATGATTATAGCGGTGATACAACAGTTGTTTATGGCCATGATGCTGATAATCCGCTTACCATCAATGGTGGCAATTTCACTGTTAAGACGGCGGCTGCAGGTTCCAAGATTACTTTGGTAACTGATAGTCAGGGCATTAATGCTGGCTTTGAGGCTAGTGATACTGCGGCAGAAAAGAATAATGTTAAGGAGATACTGAACAAGCTGGCTAATAAGCTGTTCTACACTGGTTATAAAGATGCCAATCTGGCTGGTGTAGTTAAAATCGCTGATGGCTTGACGGCATCTAGTGTAAGCGCTACTGTAAAAGCTTCCGGCGATGTTACCTTCTCTGATGGCAGCAACGGAACAAAAACAGCAGGCCAGGGCTTCTATGATTATACTCCTGAACAGGAGAAACCTAATTATAAAACAGGTGCTATTACCAGTTCGGAAAATATCAGTCTGAACCGCGAGGTAGACGATAAGGGTGTTGCACATATTAATGTAACTGAATCGAATGCCGGTAATAATAAATTTGCCAGCGCTCTTTATGCAGGTGAGGAAACATCTCCGTCTAAACCGATGACTGTAAATATGTCCGGTAAAGGTCTGGCTTTGAATGTTGCTCAGACCGGCGGACAGGCAGCGGCTATTTACGCAGGTGCTAATACTTATATCAAGGTAATCAATCCGTCTGCTGACCAAAAGCTGGCGATTACAGCCAATAATACGGATACCAGAGGCTCTCATGGTGTTTACGCTGACGGTAATGCACATCTGAATATTTCCGGTCCGGTAGAAATTACCGATATTGTTACTAAGGGTGATTCCGCAACCGGCATTAATATCCAGGGGCAGAAGAGCGAGATTAATATTGATGGCCCGCTGACAATCAGCAATGTCAAGGGTACTAGAGAACGCGGCAAAGGCATGAATGCTTCCGGTATTCAGGTAACAGGTGACACTTCCACTGTAACTGTCAGTGGTCCGGTAGATATTTCCGGTGTACGCGGTAGCGGTATCAGGCTGACCGGTAAGGATACCAAGGTAGCTGTCGGCGGCGGCACTATTACTGCAGCCGAAGACAGCGATAAATCCCATAATTTCTATGCAGTTCGCGTAGATAAAGGCACGCTGGACATCAACATGAAGGACGGCGCTGCAGGCGATACAACCACTAAGATTACCGGTGATATGTATGCAACCGGCCAATATGGCAAGAAGGTTGTGGAATACACCGGTGGCGAGCTGATTAACTGGAATGATGCAGGCGTCCTCAACGTTGCTTTGACCGATAAGGATTCCTTCTGGAAGGGCGTTGCAGCTTATGATATGTATAATGACGACTATGGCAGTGGCGGCAACACCACGCATGACATCGGTCAGTTCAATCTGTATCTGCAAAACGGTGCAATCTGGACTAACGAACAGCAATCGCATGTGACAACTACAACCATAGCGTCCAAAAATCCTGTATGGACAGGCAGCACGCTGGCAACTTTGCATGGCGGCAAGGATGCAGATAACGCAGGCCTGATTTACCAAAAGGATAACAATCCTATTTCTGTTGTAAATTACAGCGGTCATACCACTGTATTCTATGATCATGATGCTGCTGATCCGACCAAGATTATTGGCGGCAGCTTCAATATTACCAATGCAGCAGAAGGCTCTGCTATCACCTTTATTACAGATAATAAGGGCATTACCTCCGGCTTTGCAGATGGCGATTCAGCTGATGCTAAGGATAAAGTAGCCAACGTACTGAACAACCTGGCAGGCAAGCTGTTCTACAAGAACTATACTGATGGTCATCTGGCTGGCGTAGTGAAGATTGCCGATGGTCTGACAGCTTCTTCCGCAGCACTGAAGACCGGCGATATTTCCTTCTCTACCGAAGAAACAGGTACCTTTACACCTGGCCAGGGCTACTATGATTATAAGACTAGCAAGCCAGGCAGCCAGATAACCAAAGAATTTACTACGGCAATTACCGGCGACGCAGCTGCTGATACGGTTTACATAGAAAAAGGCGTATTGAAGGACGATGGTACCTATGTATTTACTGCAGACAGCACAACCATCACACCTGAAAAGCATCTGATTGCCGGTGGTGCATGGCTCCCGCAGATTAGCGCAGCTATTTCCGGCTCCGACGAAAACCATAATGTTACCATTGATATGAATGGCAACAAGCTGACTGTATATACAACAACCGATACCCATACAACCGGTATCGCAGCTATCGGCAAGGGTGTAGTCAACATCAATAATGCCGGTGCAATGTCTGTCAGTGCTACAAGCACTACGAACGGACAGACAGGTGCGCTGTTCGTTAATGCCGGAGGTACGATTAATATTCACAATGCCGGTGCTGATAATGTACTTACCTTGCGTGCTAACAGCGCTGCTCCGGCAAATGCTGCAGTTATCAAGAGCATGAACGGTGTAAGCGGCGTTATGTCTGCTATCACTGTTGACGGTCTTGTTGATATTTTGGCTGATAAGAGCAATGCTTCAGGTGCCAACGAAGCAATCAGTGCAGTTGCTTCCAAGGTTGAGATTGGCGGTGGCGTCATCAAGGCTATTAATGGGGCTGAATATGCTATCAGTGCCTATGGCGAATTCGCTTCCAAGAACCGTGGACAGGTTAATGTGAATGTTAAGAAGGATGCCGAAGGCTCTATCATTGGTGCAGGCAACAATAATGTACAGATGGAAGGCAATGTAAATCTCGGCGGCGGCATGGATAGTGCCGGTGCAAGTGCAGATGTAAGCATTGGCCTGAATACTAAGGAATCCTTCTGGAAGGGTGATGTAAGCAATACTAACGGCAGCAGTGCAGGTATCGTTAACCTTTATATGGGCAATGGTGCATCCTGGACCGGCAATAACCTTTCCGGCAACACCGTGAATGCTAATCTGGATAATGCAACCTGGACCGGCTACAGCAACGGCAATGCTATGCACCTGAAGCTGGATAATTCTATCTGGAATGTAAATGGTGCCAGCAAGCTTGCCTCCTTCTCCGGTAATAATGGCAGCATTATTGTGGCAAACAATGCAGGCAACATCAATGTAGCTGAGTACAGCGGCAATACCAATGTTATTTATAACCATGATGCTGACAATCCGACGAATATTCTCGGCGGCAGCTTTACTATCGGTCAGGCTAATACCGGCTCCAATATCACGCTTATCACTGACAACCAGGGCATCACTAAAGGCTTTAACGCCTATGATAAGGCAGAAGACCAGAATACTGTTAATGAAGTTCTTAACAAGCTGGCACAGAAGCTCTTCTACACCGCTAATGATGGCAAGCTGGCAGGTACTGTCAAGATTGCTTCCGGCCTGACTGCTTCTTCCGCAGCTTTGAAGACCGGCGATATCAGCTTCTCAACCGATGCAACCGGCACCAAGACACCTGGTCAGGGCTTCTATGAATATACCGAAATGGACGATACTGTTATTACTGATCCGATTACCGGTAATCTTGATAAAAAGTATGTAAGTCTGGGAATTGAAACTGAGAAAGGCATTTACAACTTTACTCAGGATACAGTTATTAATGTAACTAAGGGCGATTACAGCTCCAACCTGAGTGCTATTGAATCCAGCGGCGGACCGATTACGATTAATGCCGACGGAAAGAATTTGGACGTATCCTACCATGTTCTTAAGGGAAGCAATGTTGCACGTGCGGTAGCTACCGGCCTCAGCTATGGAAAGTCCAAGGATATTACTATTAAAGCTGACAGTCTGAAGCTCAGCACTGATACCACCGGCTTCAGGGCCCAGGGTGTTTATGCAACAGGCGGTAAGATTACCATTGATGCAGACACCACTATTTCTACATCTGCGCAGACAGAAAGCAATGGCATTTACAGCGGCAGCGGTGGCACTGTTACCATGAACGGCAACCTGGATATTCAAAAGGATAGCAAGGCAGCTAATTACATTGCGCTGAATTCTGACGATAATGGCATTATCAACGTCAATGTTAAGGATGGCAAGGCAGGTGCAGGCATTGTCAAGATTGATGGCGATGTCTACACCAAGTCTGCGGAAACCTATGATTATTGGGAGGATGAAACAACTTCTACATCTTCTACCGTTAATCTGGCATTGCAGGGCAAAGACAGCAGTTGGAACGGCCGCAGCCTCTACGAAGTTACTTCCGGTGATGATTCCACCAGCTATGGCACCTTTAACCTGTGGCTGGCAGATGGTGCAACCTGGACAAACGAGAAGAACGGCAAAGAGGTTCCGAGCGGCTTTACCGGCAGCCATGTAACCAACTTTACCGGTGGTGCTGATTCAGCACATGCAGGCAATATCTTCCAAAAAGATAGCAAGAATCTGACTATTGATAAATACAGCGGCAATACCAATATCTTCTACGCACACACCGGTAATGGCGAAGCAGCAGCCGATTATAAAGCTGGTGACACCATTATCAAAAATGCGGCAGAAGGCTCTGTAGTATCCATGATTACCGATAACAGCGGCATTGCAATGGATAACGAATACAGCGTAGCTAATGTACTGAACGCATTGGCAGGCAAGCTGACCTACAGCAACTTTGTAACAGGTGAAAAGAACCTGACAGGCTATGCGAAGATTGCCGACGGTCTGACTGCAAGCAGCAAGGCTATGCAGACCGGCGATATCTCCTTCAGCAGCAAGGACGGCAAGGGCAGCTTAAAGGATGGCTCTATTACTCCGGGCATCACCTATCCGGAAACCCAGACTCCTGAAAGCAGCAAGCTCAACAACGCTATTACCGGTGATGCCAAGGCTGACTATGAATACAAAAAAGATGGCATTCTGAAGGAAGACGGCTCCTATGTATTCACTCAGGATCCGACCGTTATCGAGGTTAAAGAAGGCGCGGCAGTAAATGCAACTGCTAAAGACATCGTAATCGACACCACCAAGGCTAAGCTCGAGCTGAAGGGTGAAACCGGTATCAACGCTGAAAACGGCAACGTAACCCTGAACGGCAGCACTGTTATCAGCGGCACCGATGCGGCAATCAACGCAGGTGAAAACGCTAACGTAAATGTTAACGGCAACAACAGCGCACTGACTATCAACGGCAGCATCAATGCCAACGGTGGCAGCATTACCGTAGACAGCGGCAACGCAAGCAGCACTATTACCGGCGATATCAATGCAGCGAACAGCGGCAGTGTAGTAATCAGCCTGATCGAAAAGAACTCCGTACTGAACGGCGGCTACAATGTTGATGGCAACAGCAGCATTGCACTGAGCCTGGCAAACGGTGCAACCTGGAACCTGACCGACGGCGAGGAAGCTGCAGGCATGTCCTTGCTGAGAATTGCAAAAGCTCCGGCTGCAGCTCCTGCAAAAGGGTTGACCATTAATGGCGGTAAAACCGAAGCTGAAACCGGCTACCTGAACATGACTAAGAGAAGCAAGGCTCTCCAAATTGCTAATTATAGCGGTTGGGAAACCATCATCTATAATCACGATAATAAAGGCAGCGAAGCACAAGAATTCAAATCCGGCAATACTGTTATCAGTAATGCTAAAGAAGGCTCTGGTGTAATTCTGTTCACCGACAGCAATAATATCAATATTAACAGTCAGGCTGAGGTTGAAGCAGTATTGAAAGTATTGGCAGAAAAGGTTCAGTATACCGACCATGCAGCAAATGGCGCTAACCTGAAGGGTAAGGTAAGAATTGCCGAAGGTTTGACTTCTTCCGGCAAGACAGGTGCCATGAAGTGGGATGAAACAACCGGTATAGGCAAATTTGATCCCAGCAGCATAAAATGGGGCGAAATTTACAACGGTGATTATGAAACCCTGGTAATGAAGGGCGTAAGAAGCGCTGCAACCACCTCCATGCACAGCTGGCGCGACAACATGCAGGACACCTACACCGGTGCGGACCTGGCAGATGCAGACGGCATCTTTGTTAAGGCACTGGGCGGCAAGACCAGCTCCGATGTTAAGGGTGTTAAAGATGACAACACCTACCTCGGAGTACAGGTTGGCTTTGACAAGGCTCTGGCAAACGGCTGGCATGCAGGCGTAGCCTTTGACTATCGCAACGGCGATTCCAACTACCTGCTGGGCGGCAAGGGAGACAACCAGCTCTACAGCTTGGGCGTATACGGCGTGAAGAGCTTTGCTGACCAGTCCTATCTGCGTGTAGCAGCTAAAGCAGGCCGTGTTGAAAACGAATACGACGTTTACAACGAAATCCGCAGTCTGAAGCTGCATGGCGATTACAAAGCCAACGCATATGGCCTGACCATGGAATATGGCAAGACCTTCGGCACTGAGGCAAGCTACTTCACCCCGAAGGCACAGCTGACCTGGTCTCAGGTAGGCGCTAAGGACTACACTGCGCATACTCCGAACGACAGCATGAGAATTGACCAGGACGCATACAGCAGCCTGGTAGCACGTTTCGGCGTTGAAGCAGGCGCTAAGAGCGAAAAAGGCCGCGTATACGTTGGCCTGTATGGTGCACATGAATTCAACGGCGACATCAGCGCAAGCTATTTCGCTAAGGACGGCGGCACCAAGCACACCAGCTTCGACGGCAATGATACCTGGATGGAAATGAGCATTGGCGGCAGCTATGACCTGAGCGACAACTGCCATATCTATGCAGACTTTGCTAAGGACTTTGGCGGCGACTTCGAGCGTAAGTGGAAGGCAAGTGCCGGCCTGCGCTTCGAGTTCTGATTGCTTAAATAAGTTTTTCCCCTTCTTTTATAAACCGGCTGCGGCGCTATCAAGGCAGCGCTGCGGCAAAAGTAAAAATCATTAGAAAAGCGAAGCAGTTATCCGTTGTAAGGCGGATGGCTGCTTTGCTTTTAAATATAATTAATAGAAGCAGTTTACAGATAATTTGCTTGAGGTGTTACTGTGAGTTGATGTTTATGGCGTTATGCTTCTTGCAGTGATTTAATTTACAATATCTTCAAATTTCACTTGACGCAATAGATTGATTATGGTAAACTCTATATGATAAAAAATACCAATAACAGAAAAATGTAAGTAATACACCCCTGAGAAAAAACATTCTTTACAAAAGGAAAAAATTACTACTGCTTTGTTATTAAATTATATAATTATAGACGATCAGGTGAGGATATTTTGCCGGATATCTTCTTAGCAGGGAAGTCTGATGTGATTTCGACGCTGTTCCGCAACTGTGAAAGAGAGCTGCTTTGTCGTTAAGCTGTTGCTTAAACCTCTTACCAAGGGATAAAGTTGCAATGATCTTAAGCCAGGGTACTGACTGATTGTACATATTAAGGGTCTACGAGATTAGACGCGCTTAATGAGAGGGAATTTTTAAGCATTTCAGATTGCGAAATTTCCTTTCGTTATTAGTGTGTGCTAATCTTTTTTATTTTATATAGATGAAAAATATTTTTAAGCAATCATGTTGCAAGGAGTGAGTGAGAGTATGAGAAGTTATCAACAAAAAAAATGGCAGCTGCTTGCTGCCGGCGTTTTGATGTCAATATGCACATCATGCTTTACTGCACAGCCTGCCTGGGCTGCAGAATATAATAAAGGCCTGACCGGTAAAGCAGATAAGGATGCACCGATGCTTAATGCTGACGGCAATACTGTAGTGCTTGATAAAGGTACAAAAACAGTAACCTATGATTTTAAGGGTACAGACAACACCTTTACTGTAGTAAATAAGGATGCTGTCGCTACCAAAAACGGCTATAACTATGTTTACAACAATATAGGCAGTGACGGCAGCAAAGGTACTTTATATCTGCGCCAGACCAATACCCATTCTAATGATTTCAGCGACGTAGCAGGCTTTGCTGGCAGCAACGGCAGAATTGAAATCAACAGTAATCTTGATATCAATGCTTATTCCGCATATGCTTCTGTTGGCGTCAGCGCAGGCAGCGGCGATGTGATTATCAACGGTAACGTGAAGATGCGTAAGGATGACCCGTCTAATCCGTGGGGCATTATTACCAACAATGTTCACGGCAACATCGGACCCGGCGGCGTAACCTCCATGGATCCTACTGATGTTAACTATACCGGCGCACGTTGGCAACCGAATGCCTTCAGTGTCGGCTATACCGGCGGCAGCATTACCGTTAACGGTAATGTGGATGTAGCTGTACGCGGTACTGCGGTGCAGACCGGTGTGTACAATGCTTCCGCAGGCGTGCATCCCTATAATCTTGGCAAAATCAGTCTGGTAGGAGATTCTATTAAAATCGAAACTCCGTCTGACGAAAGAAAAGCAGACGGCAGCTTCAAGGAAGCATATTATGCTTTGGCAAGCTATGGCGGTACAATCAATATCAACGTTCTTGACGCTAATAATAATCAGGATAAAAGCTCTGTTGAAAACGAAAAACTGGAGGCTGCCGAAGGCAAGACAACCAATATCATCGGTAACGTTATTGCTTTGAAGCGCTCCGAGCGTACCGATAAGCCTGACGTATATCAGGATGGCCGTCTGAACATCGGCCTGACCACTAAGGATTCTACCTGGAAGGGTGTTGTTGATAACGCCGGTACCGACCATGCAGGCGAAGTCAATGTATGGCTGAGCAACGGCGCACAATGGACACATGAAGCAACCTCCCGTGTTGACGGCTTGGATTACAGCAACATGCCGGCATACAGTAAGCCGAGCTATGATAATTTTGACGGTACTTCTTATGTTCATAATCTTATCGGTGGCAAAAACGCTGCCGGCAGCGGCTTCATTTATCAGAACAGTGATGTTAAGCTGAATTTTGCTAATTACAGCGGTTACAATACCATTGTTTATAAGCATAATGAAAACGGTACTCAGAAGGAACATTATATCGGCGGCGATACTACTATTCAGCATGCCGGTGCCGGTGCCAATGTTACCCTGGCAACCGATAACGCCAAGATTAACCTGAAGGATGATAAAGAGGTTGAAGCAGTACTCAACGCGTTGGCAAGCAAGCTGACCTATAGCGGTTATGTGAAGAATGAAAGAAATCTTTCCGGTACTGTTATGATTGCTTCCGGCCTGACTGCTTCCGGCATTACTGCCGAAGCTAAGGGCATGATCAGATTTAACGAAGCAACCGGTGAGGGCGGTTATACCAAGCCGCAGGAGGGTGAACAGAATACCGCCAATATCAACAGCGGTATGACCGGTACTTCTGCCGACATTGATTATACCGATGCGAATATCCGTCAGGATGACGGCTCCTATAAATTTACTCAGGCTACTACAGTAAATGTGGCTGACGGAACTGCTATTGATGCAGTAGCCAACATAAAAATCAATGCGGAAGATACAGCTTTGACCTTGGATGCCAAGAAGGGTATTGTTACAAACGGCAAGACGGTAGATATTTCTGCGCGTACCTTACATTTGTCCGCACAGGAGGATGCTATTACTGCTGACGGCGGCAAGGTAACAAGCTTGGGCATTACCAATATCAACGAGAACGATAAAACCGATAAGCCTGCGACCAAGAATGCTGTTAAGGCAACTAACGGTGCCGAGGTTACTCTGGGCAACGGCGTAATCAGAGGCAGCATTATCAGTGACGGTTCCGTAGTCAACATCAATAAAGATAATTTAGATAAAGAGGGCAATTACAAGATCGGTTCCGTAGAAGGCAACCTGGCTGTTGCCGATAGCGGTAAAATTGACCTGACTGTTGCCGGCGGTAAATTCGTGGGCAGCATTGTCAAGACCGGTAATGTAGCGGCTGCAGCTGTGGGCGATGACGGCACTGTTAACCTGACTGTTGCTGACGGTGCGGTATGGACCGGCGCGCATAAAAATGCCGATGCCGAGCTGAACCTGACTCTTTCCGGCGGTGTATGGAATAATAACGGCACCGACGCAACCTATGTAAACAGCCTGAAGGGCGGCAAGGGTGTTGCTAAGACTATTAAATATATCAATCCGAACGGCGGCAATAACGAGGAGGTAGAAATTCCCGTTAACGGCTTTATCAGCATGGCTCCCGAGGCCGGTGCCGTTACCGTAGGCAGCTTCGGCGGTACTCATATCGTAAGCTATGACCATGATAATGCAGGTACCGATGTAAGCGATTACAAGGGCGGCAACTTCACTGTTGAAAAAGCAGATAAGGGTTCTATGCTGATTGCGGCAACAAGCAGCAAGAACATTAAAACCAATGACCAGGATGCGGTTGAAGCAGCCTTCAAGGCGTTGAGCCAGAAGATTTATTACGGCAATGCCGGCGTTGATGAAAACCTGACCGGTAAGACTATGATCAGCTCCGGTCTGACCTCCTCCAGCGTTTCCCGTTGGCTCGGCGACATGAAATTTGACAGCGCTAATGGTGGCGTAGGCAGCTTTGTCGGCGGCAGCGGTATCAATATTACCGGCGATTACGAAACCGCACTGATGAAGGGCGCAAGAGCGGCAACCACCAGCGCAATGCTTTCCTGGCGTGATAATGCTGCAAACGTAATTTATCGCGGTGATTTGCTGCGTGCGCATATGGAGAGCGACGGCATCTGGGCTAAGACCTACGGTGGCAAGGATACCTACAATGCAAATGCGGTTGATCTGAGCAACAGCTATTGGGGTGCACAGGTTGGCTTTGACCGTATGTATGACCACGGCTGGATTGCAGGCGCTGCTATTGATTATCAGAAGGGCAGCTCCAGCTACAACTATACCGATGACGATTTCGGCAATATCGGCGGCAATACCGGTGACAACAAGCTGTACAGCTTCGGCCTGTATGCTTCCAAGGACCTGGGCGACGGCGCACATCTGGACTTCGCAGCTAAGGCCGGCAGCGTGCGCAACGAGTTCAGCGTACACAACGGCATCGGCACCGAGCTGAACGGTACCTACAGAAACCGCGGCTACAGTGCTACCGCAAGTCTGGCAAAACGTATCGGTACAGATAAGAGCTACCTTGAGCCTCAGGCACAGCTGACCTGGGCACACTTGGGCGGCAGAAACTTTGCGGCCGTAACCGACGGCGGTGAAGTTCTGGACGTTAACCAGGGCAACTACAACAGCTTGGTTGGCCGTCTGGGCTTAGAACTCGGCAAAACCGGTCGCCTGGGCTCTGTTTATGCACGCTTCGGTCTGGCACATGAGTTCTCCGGCGATATCACCGGCAGCTACAGCGCAGAGGACGGCGGCAGCAAGACTACCTCTGTAGAAACTAAGGGAACATGGGCTGAAATGAGCCTTGGCACTACCTTGAATATTAAGCCTAACGCAAGAGCATATTTTGATGTTTCCCGCAGCTACGGTGCAGATTATGAGCATGACTGGAAGTTCAGCGGCGGCCTGCGCTTTGCACTTGACCGTTTGCCGAAGCATGAGCAGGAAATTACCGGTCAGGCAGAGGCTGAACAGTTCATTGCAGGTAATGCGGCAGAGGTTCAGAAAAACGCAGCTGCTAACGTAAAAACCGACGCTATGCCGGGTATCGCTGCACAGGAGCAGACTCTTAATGCTCAGCCTGCAGTGCAGGAAGCAGAAGAAACTACTGCTGTTGCAGAGCATTCCGAGCCGAAATATGTTGAAACCGTAACCAGCTACGATGCACCGGAGCCGACCGCAGCAGATTTTGACGAAATGAGCTTTGAGCTGGCACCTATCGTTGTTACCGCTTCCCGCATGGAGGAATCCATCCTGAAGGCTAAGGCAGATATGAGCGTTGTCGGCCGTGAAGAAATCGAGCAGATGCACATGGACAACGTGGAAGAGGTTCTGCGTACAGTTCCTGGCGTACAGTTCCTGGATTACGGCTCCAACGGCCTGAATGCCAATGTAAGCGGTATCCGCATCAACGGCAGCAAGGACGTTGTTATCTTGGTTGACGGCGTGCGTGTTAACGACTTCAAGGGCGCAGGCAGCAGCGGTTATATGTTTGCCGCACTCATGAACAATATGGATAACATCGAGCGCGTCGAAGTAATGCGCGGCAGTGCTGCTACCATGTACGGCAGCGGTGCTAAGGGCGGTGTTATCAACATCATCACCAGAAGACCTGAAGGTGCAAAAACCGTTATTGATATTGCCAAGGGCAGCTTCGGCAAGGAAGCCTATAAATTCAATACTCAGGCTGCCAAAGACAAGGTAAGCTACAATATTTACCATGACAGAACCATTTCCGGCACCAGCAAGGACGGTAGCGGTAAGGAATGGCCGGGTCAGAGCAATACCAAGAGCAGCGGTGCTAAGTTTGAGTATAAATTCAACGATGCCAATAAGCTGACCTTGAACTATGAAACCATCGGCTCCAACTTCAGCGGTACCGACCTGGTATACGGCGGTCATTATGTAGGCATGTACGACAGCAATAGCGTAACCCTGAAGCATGATTGGCAGATTAACTATCAGTGGAGCAATTCTCTGATGTATCGTGCAACCAAAGAAAAATCCTCATGGGATAAGCCGGGCGGAGAGGATACTGATATTTCCGAGCCAATTACAAGCAATCTGGAATACAAGCTGTACAGCGATAACTTCAAATATCAGACCGACAGATATACTATGGTCGGCGGCATCGAATACAGCAAGGGCAAGGATAATACTAACCACAAGGAAACTAGCAATACTTCTCTGTTCCTGCAGGGTGATTGGGAGCTTGTGCCTCATGTAACCTTATCCGGCGGTATTCGTCACGACAGACCTGACAGCTATGAATGCCATAACTCCATCAGCTATAAGCTGGGTTGGGATATTACCGAGAAGGATACCCTGTATGCAGGCCGCAGCGATTACTACATTCTGCCGAGCCTGACACAGCTGTATGACCATAAATACGGTAATGCAGACCTGCGTGCTTCCGAAGGCCGTACAACCTCTATCGGTTACAACCACGAATTTACACCCGATAATTACATGATGCTGAGCTGGTTCGAAACCAAATCCGGTGTTGGCATGACTATGAACAGCACCACCGACAAGGACGATCCGAACTATGGCCAGTATCAGAACAGCATAGGCGGTATTTCCCGCGGCTGGAACGCACAGTACAATGCTCGTCTGAGCGATGCTGTAACTGTTAAGCTGGGCTGGGCACATCTGTTCTATGATGAAAAGGACAGCTTTACTCAGGGCTATGCACCTAAGGACAAAGCAACCTTCGGTGTATATTATGACAAGGATAAATTCAGTGCTGCCTTCGACGGCTTCTACTTCATCCGTGATAAACGCGGCATGAAGGAAGGCGTTAAGGGCTGGCCTTCCGATAAGTATGGCGTTTACAACCTTGCTCTTAATTACACAGCTGATAAGCAGACTAAGTTCTACGTTAAAGTAGACAACATCTTCAACAAGCTGTGGGCTGAGCACACAGATGTTATCTGGGGTGGCGGTGCCGACAGCTGGTATGCTATGCCGGGCAGAAGCTTTATCGTTGGCATGCAGTACACCTTCTAAGATAAACAGACTCATGTTATATACGGAGCAGTAACTTCTGCTCCGTAGTATATAAAAAAACTTTTTTGATGACGTAAAGGAGATTTTTATCATGGCAAAAGCTACTAAAGAAGAAACTAAAGTAACCGAAATGGAAAACAAAATCGAGAAGATGACTCAGTTCCTGGCTGACAATAAAATCGAATGCTTCGATATCCAAAAGCTGGAGGACGAGCACCATACCACTATCTTCCGCAGCCGCATGGAAGTTAAGGGTCAGCTGCTGCCGATGGCTCTGCTGATGGATGACAGCGTTTATATGCTGCTGCAGGTGCAAATCGCTCCGCAGGTAATCGATGAAGAAAAGCTGAAAGCACTTGCCGGTGCTATCAACAACATGAACAACAACGTTCGTCCGTTCAAATTCACCGTTTCCGAGAGAGGCGACTTCATGCTGAACGCATGCATTACCGCCGAAAACACCACCTTTAACCCGGCTCTGGTAAACGCTATCATGGGTGAAGCAGTTAAATTTATGGAAGCACAATACGGCAACATTATGGAAGCCGTTTGGGCTAAATAAGGAGAGTGGCAGAAATGAAAAAGAAACTTATGACTTTGCTGATGAGTGCTGTTATGGCTTTGGGTATCAGTGCCAGTGCGTTTGCCGCACCTGTAGGTGTTGTTAATGTTAATGCCGTTCTGAACAGCTATCCGGGAATTACCGAGATTGCCAAATCCGTAGCACAGGAAAAAACTCGCCTGCAGGAAGAGTTCAATAAGCAATCTGCTAACATGAGCGATGCTGAAAAGCAGGCTCTGGCTGAAAAGCTGAGCAAGCAGCTGGCAGATTTTGAACAGAAGAAGATGGCTCCTGTACAAAGAAAGATCAACAAAACTATTCTTGACGTAGCTAAAGCAAACAATATTGACAGCGTTGTAAATATGAATGCTATGGTAGCAGGCGGCAAGGACCTTACCGACGAGGTTATCAAAGCGCTGAAATGAACGCAGCGTGTTTATGATAAGCTGAATAATTTTGTTATGAAATCGCAGGCTGCGCTGATGAGAAGCAGCCTGGCCGGTTTCTATATAAACTGTGCGGAGTCCGATTCCGCGCAGAGAGGTTAGCAGAAGCAGTGGTTGTTTCTGCTTTTTCCTGATTTTTTGATAAGGAGGACTATATGCTGAAGCTTAGTCAAAAGAAGAGAAAAGCTCTTTTAGCACTGGCCGTTGCCGCAGCTGTTTTAGGTGCTAATAATGCATTTGCAGCAAGCGTGCATGACAAGGCTATTACTGAAAGTAACCAATATGGCAGCGCTGCGCGTACATATTGGAAAGAAGCAGGTGTGTATAATGCCAAAACACGCACCTACACCTTTGATGAGGATGTAACCTTAAAGCCTAAGGCATCTGAGCAGGAGTTTAATAACTGGACTCCCATGTTCGGCGGTATCTATATTGCCGGAAACAAACCTATTACCATTGATATGCAAGGTCATCGTCTTGATATCGCGCTGAACGTTGACCAGCCGAATGGTGTTGCCAACGTTTATAATGTAAATCCCAATGCTATTCATGTTAGCTCTGCTGATTTGGTGATTAACAACGTTAAGGGTATGGAGCTTTCTGCTGCCGGCAGCTTTTTGTCCGGAGGCAAGCTGCGCGGTATTTACGTTGCAGGCACCAACCAGGAGGGCTCTTACGGAGACGGCAAGGGACTTGCCAGCCTGACCATTAACAATGCCGACGGTTGGGAGAACGCTGTAAAATTCCATTCCAGACAGCCTCAGGTTGAAAACGCTATTGAGGTATGGAAAAATACCGGCAGTGCCGACCTGAAGATTTCCGGTATGGTTGACCTGTATGTAGGCAATGACAGCGATGTTATTACCGTAAGAGGCGGTAACTCTGCCTACAATATCGATAAGGCGCCTACCGCTTATATCGGCGGCGGCGCAATTAAGGCTGCTATGGGACGTGCTGCTGTTGTCAGTGGCGGCGAGCTGTCCATCAATTCCAAGCTGCAGGACGGCGCAATTGTCGCAGTTGAAGGCAGCCGTGATGTACAGGTTGAAGGTAATATCCTGGTTAAGGATCAGCAAAAAGACCAAGGCGTTCTGACCTTGGGCATGAATACTGCTGATTCCTATTTCAAAGGTACTATTTTCAACGATAATGGTACTGGCGATGCTTATATGCTGCTTGCCAACGGTGCTCAATGGACCAATGAAAGCAAGGGCGATTATGGTTATCATGGCAGTAGCCTGAAGCAGCTTGCCGGCGGCGAAGCTGATGCCAAAGCAGGCAACATCTTCCAAAAGGACAGCAGCAGCCTGACTATTGACAGCTACAGCGGCAATACCAATATCTTCTACGCACACAGCGGCAACGGTGAAGCAGCTGAAACCTACGCAGCAGGCGACACCGTTATCAGGGGTGCGGCAGAAGGCTCCGCAGTAAGCCTGATTACCGATAACACCGGCGTTGCTATGGATAACAAGGACAGCGTAGCCAACGTACTTAACGCATTAGCAGGTAAACTGACCTACAGCAACTATGTAAACGGCGAAAATAACCTGACCGGTTATGTGAAGATTGCCGACGGCCTGACTGCTTCCTCCGCAGCACTGAAGAGCGGCGACATCACCTTCAATAAGGAAGATGGCAAGGGCTCTTACGTTGCTAAACCAGAAGCTCCGTCTGTAAAAGAGTACAAAGATACTCTTACCGGTTTTGACCTTATTGATGAGGCATATGTAGATGTAATTAAGGACGGAGTATATAAATTTGCTCAGGATACCAAAATTACCAACCAATATGGCATGGACATTGTAGAAAATGCCCAGATTGATGCAAGTGGCAAAACCTTAACTTTGGTTGTTGACAATCCTGCAGACACAGGCGCAGGCATCAAAATCAATGCCGGTAAGTCTTTGGGTATCAAAGCTGATACCTTAAAAATGGAACTTAGCGGTAAAGAGCTCAATACAGAAGGCTTGAAGGGCATCAATCTTATAAAGCTGAATACTAATCTGACTGTTGACGGTAATCTTGATATTACTGCCGATGGCGATTGTAATACCCTTGGCGTTTATAGCCAGGGCAACGTTGTTGTCAACGGCGATGCGAAACTGAATGTTGAAGGACATAATGGCGGCACCAAATATTACGGTGCATCCGGTATTTATGCAACCAGCGGCATGAACAATACAAAAGGCGGCAGCGTTACCGTAAACGGTAATGTAGACTTCCAGGGTAATGCAAACGGCCTGTTTGCTAACTCCGGCGGCGCTGTTGTTACTGTTAAGGGCGGCAGCATTGTTGTTGATGCTGAGCAGGAAATGGATTATGCTGCTATCAGAGCAGAGGACGGCACTGTTAACATGAACGTTGTTCGCAATGAAGCAGGCAAGGTTACCGGCGCAGATAACAATGATGTAAACATCAAAGGTAATGTGGTTCTTTCTACCGGTGCAGCCAATGCCAGCGATATTCATGGTACCGAGAGTGCAATTAACCTTGGCCTGACCACTGCAAAATCCAACCTGACCGGCGTGGTAGCAAATTACTATGGTGATGGATATACTACAGGCAGTTTGACCTTTAACGGTGCTGCTAATCTGTGGCTGCAAAACGGTGCAACCTGGAACAACGAAGAGTGGGGCGAGCCTTCCGATGACTTTGAGGGCAGCCGTGTAGCCAACTTCGTAGGTGGCGCAAGCGAAGGCACAGCAGGCAACATCTTCCAAAAGGACAGCAATAACCTGACTATTGATAACTACAGCGGCAACACCAACATCTTCTACGCACATACCGGCAATGGTGAAGCAGCAAGCAACTACGCAGCAGGCGACACCGTTATCAAGCATGCAGAGAAGGATTCCGTTGTTTCTCTGATTACCGATAACACCGGTGTTGCTATGGATAACAAGGACAGCGTAGCCAACGTACTTAACGCACTGGCAGGCAAGCTGACCTACAGCAACTACGTAAACGGCGAACGCAACCTGACCGGTTATGTTAAGATTGCCGACGGCCTGACTGCTTCCTCCGCAGCACTGAAGACCGGCGACATTACCTTCAGCAAAGAGGACGGCAAAGGCAGCTATCCTACCGAAACTCCTGTTGTTCCGCCTAAGACAGAGTTTACTACTGCTCTGACCGGTGACGCTGCAGCAGATACCGAATATGCAGGCAATATCCAGGATGGCAAGTATGTATTCGGTGCTAACACTACGATTAACGCTGCAGCTAAAAATGCTGTAGAGGTAAAAGCACCGCTGACCATTGATGCAGGCAACAACCAGCTGGTATTGATGGCTAAACAAGGTGACTATATTAGTGCTGTGCCTCTGTTCAAGCAAGCAGTTGAAGGCACAACCTCCATCAAGGCTGACAAGCTGGTAATCAAGAACTGTACGAATGACTTCAAAGAACGTTCCGGTATGGAAGTAACTAAGGGTAATGTTGATATCAATGCTGATGTTGACATGAAGCTTTCTGCTGCGTCTAATGCTTATGGCATTTATGTAAAAGCTAACGGCAGCAGCGTTGCTATCCATGGTGATTTAAACTTAGCTGATAGTGAACAGTATGACAGCATCAACGGCTTGTATGTAGAAAATGCCGTTGATTTTGGTGCCAAAACTTCTGCTATCACTGTAGACGGTAAGGCTGATATCAACCTTCGTAACGGCAATGCGATTACTGCTATCAGAAACGGCTCTACTGTTTCTGTCGGCGGCGGCAATATTAAAATTGCGAAGAACAACAGCAAGGAATTCTACGCTCTGCAATCTGATGGCGGCGTTGTGAATGTCAACATGAATGCAGATAAGAATGCAGCAGGCACTGCTACTACCGTAATTGAAGGCAACATCAGTGCTTATGGAGAAAAAGCTAATAAAGCTTTCGATATGGATGTTACCGACAGCATTATCAATATCGGTTTGGCTGACAAGCAATCTTCCTGGACAGGTACAGCTTTTGCAAAGGATCTTGGTACCAGCGGCTTCCCGTTCAAGGGTATCGTTAACCTGTATCTTGCTAACGGCGCAACCTGGAACAATGAGGCATGGGGCAAAACCAATGCAGCATTTGAAGGCAGCCATGTAACTAAGTTTGCTGGCGGTGCAAGCGAAGCTGCTGCAGGCAACATCTTCCAGAAGGACAGCAATAACCTGACCATTGATAACTATAGCGGCAACACTAACATTTTCTATGCACATACCGGCAATGGTGAAAACGCAAGCAACTACGCAGCAGGCGACACCATTATCAAGAGTGCGGCAGCAGGCTCCGCAGTTAGCCTGATTACCGACAACACCGGCATCAGCATGGATAACGATGCAAGTGTAGCTAACGTACTGAATACACTGGCAGGCAAGCTGACCTACAGCAATTTTGTGAACGGTGAAAACAACCTGAACGGTTCTGTTAAGATCGCTGCCGGCCTGACCGCAAGCGACAAAATCATGAAGGTTGATACCATTAAATTCAATAAGGATACCGGTAAGGGCTACACCAAAGAAGAAACTGTAAATCCGGGCGGTGGTGAAAAGACTACCTTTACCGATGCTATCACCGGTGAAAAGCAGGGCGTATTCAGCGCAGTACAGCAGGAGGACCTGTCCTATGTATTTGCTGAGGACGCAAGCATTAATATCAACCAGATGACTCATAAGGAAAAGGATCCGGATTGGGAAGGCTCCTTCATCATCAGCGGTGCGGCTGTACAGAACGCTGCAGGCGTTGAAAATCTGGTGATTAAGGCTGCAGACAAGACTCTGAAGCTGAACGTAGCTCTGGACAGCAAGACTGTTCCGCCTGATAAAAACGCAGGTATTCTGAACAACAGAATTCCGCTGCGCGGCATTGACAACAGCATTGCAGGCAGCACAACAAGCATTACTGCAGGTACTCTGGATATCAACATTGATAATACCTATAGCCGTAAGACCAGCAGCGGCAACCCGCTGATCGGCGAAGGCAGCGCAATCGGCATTTATGCTAAGAGCGCAGGCGAGAAGGCTGTGGTAGAGGTTACCGGCAATACCGCTATTAAGGCTCATGGCTATAACAATGTTTACGGCGTTAACGCTAACGGCAATGCCGAAATTAAGCTGCATGGCGATTTGACCATGGCTAAGGACGGAGAAGAATGGGCTCTTGATAACGTTATCAAAGGTCAGAACACTACTACCTTGGGCGAATCCTCCTGGAGAAATATTGCCGGCATCAACGCTAACGGCGCAGGTGCAAGCGTAACTGTTGACGGCAAGACTACTATCGCAGCTCATGGCTCCGGTGTAGTAGCAGCAGATGGTGCAACTGTTAACCTGGGCGCTGCCAACATCGAAATCAAGAATAACAGCAATGAGGACGGCTATGGCTTCCATGCTTTGGGCGCAGCTCTGGGTACCGTTAATGTTGGCGGCGAGGGCAAGACTGTTACCGTTAAGGGTAATGCAGGTCTCTTCGGCAAACAGGGCCAGAAATTTGCGAGCGACAGCAAGGAATCTGTTATCAACCTGAAGCTGACCACCGAAGATTCCGCATGGACCGGCGTTGCATACAAACATTTCGATGCAGAAAAAGATGCAGGCCTGAGCGGTTCCATGAACCTGACTCTGGCAAACGGTGCTTCCTGGAATAACGAGAAGTATGGTTATGTATACGGCGATTCCGAATGGGAAAAATATAAATTCACCGGCAGTGAAATCGCTAACTTCGTTGGCGGTGCAAGCAATGCCAAAGCAGGCAACATCTTCCAGAAGGATGCGAACAGCCTGACCATCGACAACTACAGCGGCAACACTAACATCTTCTACGCTCATACCGGTAACGGTGAAGCAGCTGATAACTACGCAGCAGGTGACACTGTTATCAAGCATGCGGCAGAAGGCTCTGTAGTATCCATGATTACCGACAACACCGGTATTGCAATGGACAACCAAGCCAGCGTTAACAACGTACTGAACGCACTGGCAGGCAAGCTGACCTACAGCAACTTCGTAAACGGTGAGAAGAACCTGACCGGTTTCGTGAAGATTGCCGACGGCCTGACTGCTTCTTCCGCAGCACTGAAGACCGGCGATATCACCTTCAATGAAGCAGATGGTAAAGGCAACTTCGTATCCGGTCCTGTAATTCCGGATCATCAGGTAACTACCTCCTTCACCACCACTCTGACCGGTGACAAAGAGAAAGACAACGAATACCTGATGGGCGGCGTAATCGCTGAGGACGGTACTTACAAATTTACCGAAGCAAGCGATATTACCGCAGTAAGTGCAATTGAAACCGCAAAAGACCTGAAGATTGATGCAACCGGCAAGACTCTGACCGTGAATACCGCAGGTACCGACAGCGCAGCGATTAAGATTCTTAACGATGGTGGCTCCAAAGTTGATATTACTGCCGACAAGCTGGTTATCAAATCCAGCTCTGAATACGCAGGCAAAAACTCCGGCATTTATGCAGGTGACTGGAATACTACCAGAAAGAATGTTAACATTACTGCTGATGTGGATATTACCGCAACCAACACCGTAGGCAACAACAACTATGTATATGGTGTTCTGGCATCTAAAGCCGACATTACTGTAAACGGCAGCCTGAAGGCTAATATTGACGGCGGCAAAGGCGGCTATGACCATACCTCTGTTTCCGCACTTATTGCACAAGGCAGCTCCTACAGAAAATATGCAAGCACGATTACCGTTAACGGTGATGTAGATATTACTGCAAACGGCAACGGTTTGCATGCTAACAATAACGGCGCTGTTGTAACCGTAAACGGCGGCGGTGCAATTACTGTTAACGACAGCAGTGCTAAGGGCGGTTATGCTGCATTGCGTGCAGGCAACGGTACCGTTAACATGAACGTTGCTCTGGAAAACGGCAAAGCAACCGGCGGTCTGGGCCATGACGCTGTAATTAAGGGCAACCTGGCAGCAGTTAAAGCCGGCGACCAGACAGCATCTGTTATCAACCTGGCACTGGATACCGCTAAATCCTCCTTGGAGGGTGTATCCTACATGACCGAGGGCAACGGCCAGATTAACCTGTGGCTGCAAAACGGTGCAAGCTGGACCAACGAAGTACACGGTTCTGCCGAAAAGGATTGGAAGGGCAATTCCTTGTTCAACGGCAGCCATGTAACTAACTTCGCAGGCGGTGCAAGCGATGCTAAAGCAGGCAACATCTTCCAGAAGGATGCCAACAGCCTGACTATTGACAACTACAGCGGCAACACCAACATCTTCTACGCACACACCGGCAACGGCGAAGCTGCTAGCGACTACGCAGCAGGCGATACCATTATCAAGAGTGCAGCAGAAGGCTCTGTAGTATCCATGATTACCGACAACACCGGTGTAGCAATGGATAACGAATACAGTGTAGCTAATGTGCTGAACGCACTGGCAGGCAAGCTGACCTATAGCAATTTTGTAAACGGTGAGAAGAACCTGACCGGTTATGTGAAGATTGCCGACGGCCTGACTGCAAGCAGCAAGGCTATGCAGACCGGCGATATCTCCTTCAGCGCCGAAGACGGTAAAGGCAGCCTGAAGGATGGTTCTCTGAAGCCGGGCTTTACCTATCCGGAAACCCAAAAACCGGGCAGCAATGTAATCAACCAGGGCATTACCGGTAACGCTAAGGATGATTACCAGCTGAAGATGGACGGCATCCTGAAGGAAGACGGCTCTTATGTATTCACTCAGGATCCGACAAAGATTGAGGTTAAAGAAGGCGCAGCAGTAGGTGCTACCGATAAAGACATCGTAATCGATACCACTAAGGCTAAGCTGGAGCTGAAGGGTGCAGACGCAGGCATCAATGCTGACGGCGCAAACGTTAATATCAAGGGCAACACCAATATCAGCGGCGCAACCGGCATCAATGCTGAAAGCGGCAACGTAACCCTGACCGGCAGCACTGTTATCAACGGTACCGATGCGGCAATCAACGCAGGTGCAGATGCTAACGTAGTTGTTAACGGCAACAACAGCGCACTGACTGTTAACGGCAGCATCAATGCTGATGGCGGCAACATTACCGTAGACAGCGGCAAAGCAACCAGCACTATTACCGGCGATATCAATGCAGCAAACGGCGGCAGCGTAGCAATCAACCTGACCGAGAAAAATTCTGCGTTGACCGGCGGCTACAATGTAGACGGCGACAGCAGCATTGCTCTGGGTCTGGAAAACGGTGCAATCTGGCATCTGACTGACGGCGAAGAAGCTGCAGGCATGTCCCTGCTGAGAATGGCTAAGGGTGCAGCTGCTGCAGGCCTGACTATTAATGGCGGCGCAACTAAAGAAGCAACCGGCTACCTGGATATGACCAAGAGAACCAAAGATTTGGACATCGCTCATTACAGCGGTTGGGAAACCATCATCTATGGTCACGAAAATGCAGGCGCTGACGTTACCGACTACAAGTCTGGCGATACCATTATCGACAAGGCAGAAAAAGGCTCCGGCGTAATCCTGTCTACCGATAACAGCGGCATTGACATGAAGGACAAAAACGCTGTTGAAGCAACCTTGAAGGCTTTGGCACAAAAGGTTACCTATAACGACCACGAAGCAAACGGCGACAACCTGACCGGTAAGGTACAGATTGCCGAAGGTCTGACTTCCTCCAGCCAAGGTATTAATATCGGTACTCTGCATTGGGATGAAAACGGCAAGGGCCAATATGATCTTGACAGTGTAAACTGGAACAAGATTATCGAAGGCGATTACGAAACCTTTGTTATGAAGGGCGTAAGAAGCGCAGCAACCACCTCTCTGCACACCTGGCGCGACAACATGCAGGACACCTACACCGGTGCAGACATGGCTGATGAAGACGGCATGTTCGCAAAAGCACTGGGCGGCAAGACCAGCTCCGATGTTAAGGGCCTGAAGGACAGCAACACCTACTATGGTGTGCAGGTTGGCTACGACAAGGCTGCAGCAAACGGCTGGCACACCGGCGTGGCATTTGATTACCGCAACGGCGATTCCAATTATCTGCTGGGCGGCAAGGGCGACAACCAGATGTACAGCCTGGGCGTATACGGCGTGAAGAGCTTCGAAAACGATGCCTTCTTCCGTGTTGCAGCGAAGGTTGGCCGCGTTGAAAACGAATATGACGTATACAACGAAATCCGCAGCCTGAAGCTGAACGGCGATTACAAGGCTAATGCTTACGGCCTGACCATGGAATACGGCAAGACCTTCGGTGATGAAGAAGCATACTTCACTCCGAAAGCACAGCTGACCTGGTCTCAGGTAGGTGCTAAGGATTACACCGCTCATACCGATAACGCAACCATGCAGATTTCTCAGGACAGCTACAGCAGCTTCGTTGGCAGACTGGGCTTTGAAGCAGGCGTGAAGAGCGAAAAAGGCCGCGTATATGCAGGTCTGTTCGCAGCACACGAGTTTAACGGCGACATCAGCGCAAGCTACTTTGCAAACGATGGCGACAGAAAACACACCAGCTTCGACGGTGAAGAAACCTGGATGGAAATGAAGCTCGGCGGTACTTATGATTTCAGCAATAATGCACATCTGTATGCAGATATTGCTAAGGACTTCAACGGTAACTTCGAACGTAAGTGGAAGATGAACGTTGGTCTCCGTTTCGAGTTCTAAGATAATTATTTAAGCTCTCTCTTATACTCTGCTGCAGCGCTGCCTTGTGCGGCGCCGCGGCCACCTCAAAAAACACTATAAACGACTATATATATGCTGCATATCTGCTGTAAAGCGGATATGCAGCATATTTTTTTGAAAGCTTCTTATATTTGTATTATTGGTAATTTTGCGGGACTGCTGCTGCGAGCCGGTGTTTATACTGAATTCTTGCTTGCAGTGCTGTAATACAAATATATTTGACTGCTACTTGACGTTTAGTAACACATGTGATAGACTCTAAGTAATATGTATTTCCAATAAAAGAGAAAGGGTAATTAATGCACCCCAATTAAAATATAAATGACTAAAAGAGAAGCTGATGCTGCTTTTGCGTCATTCAATTTAATATGAACAATTAGGTGAGGATATTTTTGCCAGATATCTTCTTTGCAGGGAAGTCCAATGAAATTTTGGCGCTGGTCCGCAACTGTGAAAGGGAGCTGTTTCATCATTGAGCTTTAGCTTAAACCTCTTACCAAGGGATGAAATGGTAATGATCTTAAGTCAGGGTACTGACTAATTGATATTTAGTAAAGATCTGCGAGAATGGATTTTATTAACTTGACGGTAGTAGTATGTCTATTACACGATGAGAGTCCGTTTTTGCTTGATCTGCTGTTATAAGTTTTCAAGATAGCACAGTTTAAGCCTTGTTAAGCTGTGCTATTTATTTTTTTGAGTTGTTATGAGTGTATTAAAGGAGGAAAATTATGGGAACATTTCCAAAAAAGTCATGGAGCTCTAAACTTGCGCTGGCTGTAACTGCTGGCATTCTTGCCGCAAGCTATGCTCCGCAGACATTTGCTGCTGCCTATAGCGGTAACAGTAATGTTATCTGGGGTATGCAGTCTGATGACAGCAAAACCTTCGGTTCAAATCTTTCTGTTGCTGCAGATGGTTCTTTGGTATTTGATTTCGGTGAGGCTGTAACATTTACAAATTCCGGTGTAGCTTCTCCCAAATCCTTAATCAACAATGGTGATATACCCGGTACGGTAATCATTAAAAATGATTTCACCGGCATTATGCACAGCAAGGATTATTCCGCTATGGCTATTAAAGCAGGCTGGATGGAAGGCAATTTTGATATGCCTGTTGATCAAAGAGGCGCTGTAATCTTTGATGGTAATGTTACTATGCGTGACAAAAGCGTTGCAGGCGAATGGGGCGTAACTGCTAAGGATATTCATGGCGGTTTCAGTACTTATAATGGCGCACGCTGGCAACCTGTCGGCATCCGTTCCGGACTTTGCGGTGATGTTATTGTCAACGGCAAGCTGGATATGGCGGTAAAGGGCAGCGCATTGGTTACCGACCCGTACTATAAGGCTTTAAAAACAACAGGCAGCAAGGAATATGACGATGATTTAAAGACTGCTACTATTACTACTAACGGTGATGTAAATATTGATACGCCGGAGGATTATACCGAGGCGTTTTACAGTATTGCCAACTATGGCGGTACGATTAATGTCAATGCCGATGCCACCGCAGCCAGAGATAAAACCGTTGTTATCAAGGGTAATGTCCTGACTATGCGTGATGGTGACGGCCGCGGCGAACCGTACTTTTATCGTACAGGACAGACAAATATCGGCCTGACCAATGACAAATCCTCCTGGACCGGCGTTGTTGACAATACCGGCACCAAGCAGGCTGGCGAGGTTAACCTGTGGCTGCAGAATAACGCAGTATGGAACCACAAGTCCCTTTCCCTGACCGATGGCATCAGCCTTGGCGAGCTGCCTTCTCTTTCCGCACCGCAGTATGACAGATATGACGGTGTTTCTCATATCAACAAGCTCAGCGGCGGCAGCAGCGAAGCTAATGCAGGCCTGATTTTCCAGGATAATAAAGCAAATATCGATATCAATAATTACAGTGGCCATACTACTGTATTCTATAAACATGATAATGACGGTTCTGCAGCAAGTGATTATACTGGCGGCGATGTTATTATTCATAATGCTGCTAAGGATTCTGCTATCAACATGGTAACCGACAGCAGCAAAATAGACACTAAGGACAGCGCTAAGCTCAACAGTGTACTGAATGCACTGGCAGGCAAGCTGACCTACGCCGATTATGCAAATAATCCGGAAAACCTGCTGGGTACCGTAAAAATTGCCGGCGGTCTGACCAATGACAGCGTAACCATCAAGAGCGGCAAGATTCAGTTTGCCGATAACGGCAAGGGCTCCTATAGCAAGCCTGCCGCTACTAAATTCACTGCTACACTTACCGGTGATGCGGATACTGATGAAGAGTATGCCAAAGCTGAGATTATTCAGGCTGACGGCAGCTACAAATTTGCCGATGACAGCACTATTACCGCAGTTAACGGCATTGATACCGTAAAAGACCTCAAGATTGACGCAGCAGGTAAAACTCTGACTGTAAATACCGCAGGTACCGACAGCGCAGCAATCAAAATTTTCAATAACGGCGGCTCCAAGTTTGATCTTACCGCTGAAAAGCTGGTAATTAATTCCAGCGCTGATTATGCAGGTAAAAATGCCGGTATTATGGCAGGTGACTGGAATACTACCAAAAAGGCTGTTAATATCAACAGTAATGTAGAGATTACCGCAGCCAATACCGTAGGCAACAACAATTATGTATATGGCATTTTGGCATCTAATGCGGATGTAACCGTAAACGGCAATCTGAAGGCTGATGTTGACGGCGGCAAGGGCGGCTATAACCATACCTCCGATTCCGCAATTATGGCACAGGGCAGCTCCTACAGAAAAACCAGCAGCACGATTACCGTTAACGGCGATGTAGATATTACTGCTAACGGCAACGGCCTGCATACCAACGGCAACGGCTCCGTTATTAACGTAAACGGCGGCGGTGCGATTACTGTTAACGACAGCAGTTCTTATGGCGGCTATGCTGCATTGCGTGCAGGCAACGGCACCATCAACATGAACGTTGCTCCGGAAAACGGCAAAGCAACCGGCGGTCTGGGCCATGATGTTGCAATTAAAGGCAATTTGGCAGCAATTAAAGCCGGCGATAATACCGCATCTGTTATCAACCTGGCATTGGATACCGCTAAATCCTCTCTGGAGGGCGTATCCTACATGACCGAGGGCAACGGCCAAATCAACCTGTGGCTGCAAAACGGTGCAAGCTGGACCAATGAAGTACACGGCTCTGTCGAAAAGGATTGGAAGGGCAATTCCTTGTTCAACGGCAGCCATGTAACCAGCTTTGCAGGCGGAGCGAACGCAGCAGCTGTCGGCAATATTTATCAAAAGGACAGCAACGCGCTGACTATTGATAACTACAGCGGCAATACCAACATCTTCTATGAGCATACAGGCGACGGCGTAACCTTCAATGCAGGCGATACTATTATCAAGCATGCGGAAAAGGATTCCGTAGTTAACCTGATTACCAGCAATAAGGGCCTGAGCATCAATGCGGAAACCATTAACGATACTTTGAGCGCTTTGGCAGGCAAGCTGACCTATACCAATTATAAGGACGGCGAAAGAAATCTGGACGGCAAGGTGAAGATTGCCGGCGGTCTGACCAGCGACAGCGTAACCGTTGCGGCAGGCGATATTCTTTTCAGCAGCACTGACGGCAAGGGCAACGGTGTTGCTAATCTTAACGTACAGGCTCCCGACCATCAGACTTCCACCAGCTTTGGCAGCACTCTGACCGGTGATACCGAGGAGGATCTGGAATATGTACTCGGCGGCGTAGTTAAGGATGACAGCTACAAGTTTACCGAAAATACCACCATCAATGTGAACGGCAAGGATGCAAGAGGCATGGATTTTGCCGAGGGTACTGTTGTTGATGCCAACGGCAAGACCTTGACCATCAACGTAACCGACGGCACCAGATTGAATGCAGGTATTTCCCAAATCACCAATGTTGACAGCCATGTTAAGGCCGACAAGATTGTTATTAAGCTCGACAGCAATGATGCAAGCGGCACAACACATGCAATCCATCAGGATAAGGGCAACCTGACCATCGACGGTGATTTAGATATTGATATTACCGGACAAAGACATACCGTTGGTGTATACAGCCATGCAGGCAGCACCACTATCAACGGCAACGTGAAGGTAGTGCTGGACGGCAACCACGGCGGCTTTGCCGAATTCGGCGCAGCAGGCATTTATGCACACGCAAATTATGGCGGTGCAGTAGGCGGCACTATTAACGTTAACGGCAACGTAGATATTTCCGGCGTAGGCAACGGCCTGTTTGCCAACATCGGCGGCGGCACCATCAACGTAAACGGCGGCAGAATCAATATCATTGATGACAATACCGATACCGGCTACAGCGCAATTTATTCTACCTGCGGTGCTATCAATGTGAACACCGTTAAGGATGAGAAGGGCAATGTAATCGGTGCAGGCAATAATAAGGTTGATATTACCGGTAACGTGGTAGTGTCCGGCGGTGCGGTAAACTATGTTGACTGCTATGAATATTCTTTGGTTAACGTAGGCCTGACCACCAAGGATTCTCAGCTGACCGGCGTTATCTATAACGAATTCCCGGATGAGGGCATGGTTATGACTCAGGGACCCAACAAGAAGCTCTTTACCGGTGAAGCAAACCTGTGGCTGCAAAACGGTGCAACCTGGACCAACGAGCAGCAGGGTACTCTGGCAAATGTATATAAAGGTGAAAAATTCACCGGCAGCCATGTAGCTAAGCTGACCGGCGGTGCAACCGCAGAAGCTGCAGGCAACATCTACCAGAAGGAAAGCGGTGCGCTGACTATCGACAATTACAGCGGCAACACCAACATCTTCTATGAGCATACAGGTGACGGCGTAACCTTTAATGCAGGCGATACCGTTATCAGACATGCGGAAAAGGATTCCGTAGTTAACCTGATTACCAGCAACAAGGGCCTGAGCCTGAATGCCGATACCATTAACAATACACTGAATGCACTGGCAGGCAAGCTGACCTACAGCAACTATGCTAAAGGCGAAAGAAATCTGGACGGCAAGGTGAAGATTGCCGGCGGTCTGACCAGCGACAGCGTAACCATGGCTGTAGGCGACATCCTCTTCAACGAGGCTGACGGCAAGGGCAGCGGTGCTGAGCATATTGCTGTTCCGAGCGCTCCGGAAAATCAGATTTCCACCAGCTTTAATACTACTCTGACCGGTGATAAGGACAAGGATCTGGAATATGTACTTGGCGGCGTAATTAAGGACGGCAGCTATAAATTTACCGAAGCAACTTCTATCAACGTAAGCGGTGAAGGTGCTAAGGGTATGAATTTTGCTAAGGGCACTGCAATTGATGCCGGCGGCAAAACTCTGACCATTAATGTAACCGATGCCAGCAAGGGTAATGCAGGCATTGCACAGGATATAGATGTGAACAGCTCTGTGAAGGCTGATAAGCTGGTTATTAAGCTCGACAGCACGAAGAGCGGCCAGGGTGCACAGGGTATTCGCCAGACTAAGGGTAATCTTACTGTTGACGGCAATGTAGATATTGACGTTAAGGGCGATAATTCTACTATGGGCGTATACAGCCATGCAGGCAGCACCACTATCAACGGTGATGTTAAAGTAGTGCTGGACGGCAACCGCGGCGGCTTCAACGAATACGGCGCTTCAGGTCTGTATGCACATGCAGGCTACGGCGGAGCAGTTGGCGGCACGATTAACGTCAACGGCAATGTAGATATCTCTGGCGTCGGCAACGGCTTGTTTGCTAACATCGGTGGCGCAACCATTAATGTTAACGGCGGCAAGATCAATATCGTTGATACCGATAAGAAGAACGGCTACAGCGCAATTTATGCAGCTAACGGCAAGATCAATGTAAACACTGTGAAGGATGCAGACGGTAAGGTAACCGGCGCAGGCAATAACAAGGTTGATATTACCGGTAACATTGTTACCTCCGTAGGTGCGGTAAACTATGTAGATTGCTCCACCGAAACCGAGGTTAACGTTGGCTTGACAACTAAGGACTCCAAACTGACCGGCGTTGTATATAACCAGTTCCCCGAAGGCGGCAAGACCGTATCTCAAAAGGGTGACAGCAAGACCTTCACCGGCGCTACCAATCTGTGGCTGCAAAACGGTGCAACCTGGACCAACGAGCAGCAGGGCGTTCTGCCGAGCGTATGGGGCGGCGAGCAGTTCAAGGGCAGCCGTGTCAACAAGCTGGCAGGCGGTGCAACTGCCGAAGCTGCAGGCAATATTTATCAAAATGACAGCAATAGCCTGACTATTGATAATTACAGCGGTGTTACCAACATCATCTATGCTCATGGCGGCGACGGCACCAGCTATGCTGCAGGTGATACTGTTATCAAACATGCGGAAGCAGGCTCTGTTGTTAATATGATTACCTCTAATCAGGGCGTAACCGATATCAGTGCAGCTTTGAATGCTTTGGCAGGCAAGCTGACCTATTTGAATTATGCAACTGCCAACGGCAGCGAGCGTAATCTGAACGGTTATGTGAAGCTGGCAGGCGGTTTGACCAGTGATAGCGTAACCATGGTAACCGGTGACATCCGCTTCAGTGAAGAAACCGGTAAGGGCAGCGGTACCGATAACATCAAATTTGCCGATGAACCGGACAACCAGACTGCCAAGACCTTTAACTCCACTCTGACAGGCGAAAGACTGAAGGATCTGGAATATGTAATGGGCGGCGTAGTTAAGGACGGCACCTATAAATTTACGGAGAATACTGCTATTAACGTAAGCGGTGAAGGCGCTAAGGGCATGGACTTTGTTAAGGACACTGCTGTTGATGCAAGCGGCAAAACTCTGAGCGTTAACGTAACCGAAGCAAGCAAGGGTAATGCAGGTATTTCTCAGGATGTAGATGTAAACAGTACCATTAAGGCTGACAAGCTGGTTATTAAGCTGGACAGCGAAAAGAGCGGCAAGGGCGCGCAGGCTATCCGTCAGGATAAGGGTAATCTGACCATTGATGCCAATGTAGATATTGACGTTAAGGGCGATAACTCGACCATGGGCATTTACAGCCATGCAGGCAGCACCACCGTTAACGGCGACGTGAAGGTAGTACTGGACGGCAAGCGCGGCGGCTTCAACGAATATGGCGCAGCAGGCATTTATGCACATGCAGGCTACGGCGGAGCAGTTGGCGGCACTGTTAACGTAAACGGCAATGTAGATATTTCCGGCGTAGGCAACGGCCTGTTTGCTAACATCGGCGGCGCAACCATTAATGTTAACGGCGGCAAAATCAATATTGTTGATACCGATAAGAAAAACGGTTACAGCGCGATTTATGCAACTTGCGGTGCCATCAACATGAATACCGTTAAGGACGCTGCAGGCAAGGTAATCGGCGCAGGCAACAATAAGGTTGATATTACCGGTAACGTTGTTGTATCCGTAGGCGCAGTAAACTATGTAGATTGCTGCACTGAAACCGAGGTTAACCTGGGCCTGACCACTAAGGACTCCAAGCTGACTGGTGTTGTATATAACCAATTCCCCGAAGGCGGCAAAACCGTATCTCAAAGAGGCGACAGCAAGACCTTTACCGGCGCTGCTAACCTGTGGCTGCAGAACGGCGCACTCTGGACCAACGAGCAGCAGGGTGAATTACCGAGCGTATGGGGTGGCGAACAGTTCAAGGGCAGTTATGTTACCAATCTGGTTGGCGGCACCAATGCTGATAACGCAGGCCAGATTTACCAGAAGGACAGCAACAATCTGACCATTGACACTCTGTCTGGCAGCATCAGGGTTATTTATGACCATGAATTCGAAGATGCAGAAACCCGTGCAGCAGGCGACAAGAAGATTGTTTATAAAGCAGGTGACACTGTAATCAACAATGCTAAGGACGGCAGCCAGGTTATCATGGCAACCGGCTCCAACGGCATTAACACCTTTGATAAGGATTCCGTTGAGGATGCATTCAAGGGACTGGCCAACAAGCTCATCTACAAGGATGCAGAAAAGAACCCCGGCAACCTGAAGGCTGAGCTGCAGCTCGGCGGCGGTCTGACCGGTTCTAACGTAAGTTGGAGCGGTGAGATTGAATGGGATGGCAACAACGGTTCCTACAAGCTTGATTCCGCAGAGCAGAGCATTAAACTGCTGTATGATGAGGATGCGGTAAGTAAGGATACTCGTGCTGCTATTATGAGCGGTATGGTTGGTTGGCGTAATGCTGCAACCGATACCTACAGAGCTCGTGCCGGTGCATACGGCGAAGATAACCAGGGCGTTTGGGCAAGAACCTGGGGTGGCCAGAATAAATATACCGGTAACAACACCTCCTTCAAGAACAGCTACTGGGCAGGTCAGGTAGGCTACGACAAGACCTTGGCCAACGGCTGGAATGTCGGCGTAGCTTTTGACTATATGACCGGCGATGATTCCTACTATGCGGGCAGCGGCGACACCAAGACCTATACTCTGGGCCTCTACGGCAGTAAGGAAATCAGCAATAACGAATTCATTGATCTGACTGCTAAGGTTGGCAGAGTTTCCAATGATTTCGAAACCAAGGATATCCTCGGCAGAACCGTTAAGGGTGACTACAAGGCTAACGGCTTCAGCTTCTCCGGCCAGTACAGCAAACGCTTCGGCAGTGAAGCAGCAGGCTACTTCGAGCCTCAGGCACAGCTGACCATCGGCAGACTGGGCAGCTGCGACTTTGACAGCACCGGCACTCTGGAAGGCCACATTTCTCAGGATGCCTTCACCAGCATTGTCGGCAGACTGGGTATTGAAGCAGGTCAGGCAAGTGAGCATGGCAGATACTTTGCTCGTCTGAGCCTATCCCATGAATTTGCCGGTGACGTAGATACTCACTTCAGCGACAGCTCCGCAAGCATGACCAGAGAGTTCAACCTCGACGGTACCTGGTGCGACCTGACTGTCGGCGGTACCTATGATCTGAGCGACAAGGTTTCCTTCTACGGTGATGTAACCAAGACCTTGACCGGTGATTACAAGCAGGATTGGAAGGTTAACGCAGGCTTGAGATTCACTTTCTAAAATAATTT
>OFMA01000339.1_pt1 | contig 36579 bp, 24 predicted proteins | sample 1541011 | NCBI WGS metagenome assembly OFMA01 (sample SAMN04209225, study PRJEB22552) | human gut metagenome | biome: gut; material: feces | host: Homo sapiens | place: USA: Oklahoma
AGTAAGAGAACCACTCAATGTCGGCGGCAAGCAAAGCTTCCTTTACATCCTCAAATTTCGTCTTGCGGATAATTGCTTCGATCTTTTTCATGTTAATCTCTCCTATTATTTAAATTACATATTGTTCGTTTTCGAGTGCAAAGGTACGACAATTTGATTAATTAAATAGTTATTTACTTACTTTTTGCTTATATTATTTTAATTTGCTTTCTATTTGACAACTCATTTCAAGAAACACAATGCAAAATAAAAGAAAAACAAGGGTTTTAACTTTCATTTTGCAACAAACCTTCATAAAATAGAAAACCAGTGTAGATGAAGCCTCGGCAGACTATCATACCACACTGGTAGAATCATTAATTAACGTAAATCTAACTGAACTATACCGGGTGAACGAAGACCAGGCTTCAATTCACCGCCAATATAATATAATGTATTTTTTCGCATTGCCACTTGGGCTCCCGCTCTAGCCAATAGAGGGGTTTGGTGGGAAAGAATTTCCCAGCGTTCAGTTTTCAGCTTATATGTCAAAGGACAACCGTTGAACTGATACCACGAAATGTCCTTCTTCAAATAATCTGCTTGCGCCACCTTGGAATAGGTTCCGCTGATGGCATCCCAGAAGATATCACGGTTCACGCCTCCGGCGCAGATAATCTGGGCTTCACCGTCGGGATTCACAGCCAGCATGGCAGTAGCGCCCGTCAAGGTGAGTTCCTTGCCTTCGCCATTACGGGGTGCAGGAAGCGGATTCCAGCATTTGCCCTGGAGAAGATAACGCAATCCCGATGTGGCAACGATGCTTGACTTGCCATTCTGATAGAATCCGCCCCAGACATAGAGTTTGCCATCATAGGCAGCACAGACCGGTTGAACTCTCGGTTCGCCAATCATTTCCGTTTCCTTTTTCCATTCCAGATTCTTTCCGAGTTCACAGGTGAGAACGGAAGCGGAAGGATGACCATCCTGATTGCCTCCCACAACAAACAGGCGATTGTCCATCAGACAGACACCCATGTTATCTACCGTACAAGGCAGGGCTGGCAAGGATTTCAATATCGGTTTGCCGCTCTTCTTGTCCAAGTGGATACTCAAGACGTTTTTCAAACTATGTTCGCCGTTGCATCCACCAACCAGAACCAGGCTATCACCAGAGGCTACCACACCACCATAAGCAGCAGGTTCAGGCAAGTGGCCTATCATCTCCCAATGTAAGGTTTCCTCGTTGCCTGTCACTTTCGCTGCATAGATACCCGAATAGTACTTCTTCTTTCCAGGTTCAGGGAAATTGCAGCCACCAGCCACTATCAAGTAGTCGCCGATGAATCCAGAATAACAAGCAGAGACACCTAGCTCATAGCCAGCCTCACCTGAAGGGAAGCCAGACAGGGACTTGATGCCCGTTTTGATTTCTCCCCGGAATGTAGATGCCGGCAAACCATCCTGGTTTACCAGATTGGCACGTGTGAAAGGTTGCCATGCATATCTTACAAATCTCGGCATCTTGAGTTCTGGAGAAGTGAGTCGAACCTTGTTTCCCTCAATCTTCACCTGTGCAGGATAGAAGAGACCCTCTTCCTCTGCCATCTCGAAGCAGGATGGATCCTTGCCGTCGGAAGTACGGAGACCATCGCCATAGGTAAATGATACCACCAGCGATTCACCCTCTCTTACCACCTTATTATATATAGGACCTGATGGGGTTACACTATGACCATAGGTCTGGTTCAAAGCCCAGCGACCCAAACGCTCACCCACCGGCTGTTTGTTCGTAGGATGCACATCAAGCGAATCTCCCTGGTCGGAAGACACCGCCATTCCGGTATTCGGGATGGATTTCATCAATCGGAGCTGACTGTCACGGAACCAGGTCCAGGAAGGACGGTTCAGGCTAGACAACTGCACGAAATAAAAAGGCATCTGAGGATTCTTCCAATTGCTTCTCCAACTATTTACCAACAGATGGAAGAGTTTTTCGTGAGCATCCATATTGTGGGCATTCGATTCCCCCTGATACCAGATCACTCCCTTGATAGGATACTGCTGCAAAGGCAGGATACCACTCTCGTAGAGATAACATGGCTCGTATGGATGACGACCGAGATGGGTAGCATCGTGGGTGAGATTCCTGGCAGCCCTGCCTCTTACCCAATCCTGGATAAAGTCATTGTGCAACCAGTCTCTCAAGATAGCCGGGAACTGGGTTTCCAAGGTATTCCTATCTACCCAGGCTTCCGTTGGAGCACCGCCGACGGCATTGCAGATCAATCCCACAGGTACCTTCAGACTATCCCGCAACATCTTACCATAATAATAGGCTACGGCAGAGAACTGGGCTGCAGTTTCCGGAGAAACCTTCTTCCAGGTAGTAGGCTTGAAATACTGCAGATGATTCAGGGAATCCAGACAGGATGCCGGCCAAGCCACATCATAGGTCTCCCATCTTCCCTTCATATCGAAAAGACGGAAATCAGGGTCATCAGCCTGAGCGATGTCTTTCTTGCCGGTAACAGCCTGATTCAATCGGAATGCCATATTCGACTGTCCCGAACACAACCAGACCTCACCTACAGCCACATGGCGGAACACTTTCTTCTGCTTGCCTGCCTGAATGGTCAGCGTATAATCGGTGCCTACCTGCAGAGGTTGCAGGGTAACACTCCACTCACCACGGTTATTGGCAATGGCAGTAGCCTTCTGTCCGGCAATGCTTACCATCACCTTCTCGCCTGTATTGGCGATACCATGGATATCGAGCGGCACATTGCGCTGCAATACCATATCATCCGTATAGAGATTGGAGAGTTGCAGTCCACCATAATTTCCGGTAATACCGCCATAAACGGTTTTCGCCAGGATGCCGGCACCTTCCGCATTCGGATGGATGGCATCCGGCAACAGATTAGGATAAGGATAGAGAGGAGCATGGAAATCAATCACTTCCGCCCCACTCACCTTTGCTACCACCTGGATAGCCTCCTGTATTTCATCATGCCACTGCTTGGTACCCGAGATAAAACGGGGATGGCGGTGGGCTATCGGAGTCATTCGAGCCAGAATAAAACGTACCTTCGGATTCACGGAACGCAGAGAGTCCATCAGGGAAAGATAATCTTTCACGAACTCATCACGATAGTTAGGCCAGTTTCTTGGGTCCGTATCGTTGATACCCAAGTGGATGACAGCAATATCGCCCTTGAACGCCATTGCCTGTCTGTACTCTTCCTGCTGCATGTATGGACGGTGTCCATGCTTCAACAGGGTAGCACCCGGTTTACCGAAGTTACCTACCAGGTACTTGTCGCCCAACATCTTCTGAAGCTGCACAGGATAAGAGAAATGTTCTCTATCCTGAATACCTGTACCATAGGTAATACTGTTACCAACACAAGCCACCTTTACTTTTGGGGCAGCTTTTCTCTTTGGGGCTGCATTTACTGTCTGGAGCCCCATCGAGGAGAGTGCCGACAGCAAAACTGCTGCCAACACTCTACTAGGAAACTTTAACTTACCATACAACATATATATACCTATCTTACAATACTTTTCTGAAGTTTCGCATGTGGTTCAAGTACGGGCTGAAGGCCCAAAAGCTCCTAGCCCTTTGATAATTAGTTAATATTATTTATATCTATTATTTGTTATCTGCTCAATGCTCAGGTTATAGAATCGAATGTCGTAATAATCATCCGTCTGTGTCTTCGGATCCTTAAAGGCATTCTCCTCCAAAAGGAAGTAGATGCTTCCATTCTTGCCCTGAACCATGGTTGAATAGGCCGAAGTAGTATTACTCAGCTGATAGCAACCTTCCCAGTTCTTGGCGATAGCCTCTGGAGTAGCATAATCAGCAGGAGTCTCCAATGCCTTGTAGTAGATACCTACGTTGTTACGGCCTGGACCTACCGGAACACTCTGAAGCAACAGCTTCACCTTCTTGCCGTTCTTCTTGGCATCCACCATGAGAACCTCGCCATTGCAAGAGTTCTTGTGAGCAGCAACACCCATATTCTTGGCATCAGAAGCTATTACCTTGCCCCAAGAACCTGTGGCTGTCTTCTTATCCTCATAAGTATAGATATTGATGTGACGTCCACCCATTGCACGACTGCTGAGCAGCACATTGCCGTTTGGCAACTCTTCAACCTTAGCCTCATCTCCGTGAGGAGCAGCCTCGGCAACATTCTTGCCCAATACCTTCCAGTTCTGACCGAAGTCATCGCTATAGAGAATGCGGTTACCGCTGCGGGTACACAACACGGTATAGACACGATAGTACTTGCCCACCTTAATCTGCTTACTCTGGCAGATTCTACCACTGGTAAAGAAGGCTGATTCCACTTCAGGCATGAGGTCGTAAATCTGCTTGGTCACTTCCTCGCCATACCATGTCTTACCCTCGTCGTCGCTGTAGTATCTACCCATCATCAGGAGATGACCACGCTTAGACTCCCAGTAGCCGATACCACCCGATGCACACATCAGGAGGATTCTGCCGCTCTTCTTATCTACCACGACAGCCGCATCACCATGGGCGCAGTCGAAACTGGTAGCAATACCGTTTCCACCCTTTGCCACCATCTGCTCAGGAGAGCTCCAAGTAGCGCCCTTATCCATACTGGTCTTCATCACGATGTCGAGATGACGGCCGCCACCAATATCCTTATTATGATAACGATGATCGGTAAACGCAATCAACTTTCCCGACTTACACTCCACGATGGCAGGAATGCGATACTGTGCTTCCTTGTTAGGGAAGACGGTGATGCCGTCCTGACCTTTCACAGTCTGAGCCTCAACTGCCATTTCTGGGGTTGCAGCAGCAACCTGTGCAGGCATCATCAGGGTAATACCCATAGTAGCGAGACACAATGCCTTGCCTATGTTTGCTGAAAAAATCATATTTCTCATTTTTTTGTTCATTTATACTTCCTTGTTCAAAATCTCCTGGCACAAAGTATATGCCTTGATCATCATTCTCGGAATGTGGAACGGTCCCTTGAAGAGATTACCCTTGGCAGGCTGTGCCACGGTTCCGTCTCTGTGAAGATAACCATACCACTCGCCGAACTCAGTATCAGGGAAGTGAGCATAGGTCCACTCGCTGATGCGCTGATGCTTGTAGATATACTCGTCATCACCTGTTGCAAGGTAAGCATAGAGAGAAGCGATGATGGTTTCGGTCTGTGGCCACCAGAACTTCATATCCTGAGAATAATCCTGCGAAGGAAGATTCCTGCAGTCTCTGAAGTTGATGATGCCGCCATACTGCTTGTCCCATCCCCAGTCCCAAGACCAGTCGAAGATCTGCAGCGCCATATCGGTTATCTCCTTGTCCCAACCTCTCTGCTTAGCCACATCCAGTATAAACCAGGAAGTTTCGATGCAATGACCAGGATTGATGGTGCGACCCATACAGGTATCCACAAATTCACCGTTCATTCCTACAGTCTCCAGGAGACACTTGAACTCTGGGTGGATGAAGTACTTCTTCAACTTGGCAATCGACTCATCAATCTGCTCGGTGAGCTTAGGATCGCTGATGACCTTGCGGATGCAGGAAGCAACGTTGATGAGAATCATGATGATGCTATGGCTCTGCAACTGAACTGATTCCTCAAACTTTGGAGCCAGGATACCTGGAGTAGCGAGGAAGCGCTGGGTGTCCTTGAAAATCTGTAGGGCACGCTCGGCATACTTCTGCTCGCCGGTAGCCAAAGCATATTCTGACATCGCAATGGCTGCGAATGTCTCAGAGAATACATAGCGACGCATGCGCAACGGCTTGCCTTCGGCTGTAACAGAGAAGTACATTCTTCCATTCTCGTCGAAACAATGCTTCTCGATGAAGTCGATGGTGCTCTTCGCAGCCTCCAGCCACATCGGGTTCTTCTCTACATTATTATATGCATAGGCGCATATAAAGGCGAATCGGCCCTGAAACCACACAGACTTGGTGGAATCGATCAGACTTCCATCTCTATCAAGACAAGTATAAACACCACCGTTTACCTTATCCCATCCATGCTCCATCCAAAATGGCATGATGTTCTCTGTCAGATCAGTCTTATAAGATTCAGCCCAATGCTTAATATATTCTTTTATGTTCATTCTTACTGGTTCTAGTGGATTTTACTTAAAACTGATTGCAACGCTCGAAGAAGTTGATTGCCTCCAACTCTTTCTTCATAGCCTGTTCCTCCTCATCGGTCATGTTGCGGAATGGGGTGCGGTTTGGACCCAGATCGAAGCCCATCAACTTCATGATACGCTTACCGCCAACGATGTTGCCACGGTAGTGACAGATGACGTTGATAACCTCCTGAGCGAAGTTCTGCTTCTCACGGGCTGTCTCGATATCGCCGTTCTTCCAAGCCTCGATGATGCCTACCAACTCCTTACCATTGTAGTTGGTTGTACCACCGATACCACCCTGTGCACCGCCCTGAGCCAGGCTAGGGAGAATGGTCTCATCCTGACCGTGGAGCATATCGTACTTACCGTTCTTGTAGAGACGGCACTGGTTGTACTCGTAGAGGCTCTCGAAGGTATATTTGATACCAGCGAAGTTAGGAATGCGTCCATCTACAGCCTTCAACAGATCGAGCATTGGCAGATAAGCGCCATTGAATGCAGGAATATGATAGTAGTAGAAAGGAAGCTCTGGAGCTGCAGAAGCAATCTCCTCGCAATACTTCACCAGTTCCTCGATGCGGCCGATGTGTGGGAATGGAGGCGCCATTGAACCGATGCCCCAAACACCTAACTTCTGTGCGTGCTCAGCCAAACGACGACTCTCACGGAGACAGCAGCTGCCTACATGAACAATAATCTTGAAGTCCTTTGGAGCTACGGCTACCCATCGCTCTGCAAGGAGCATTCTCTCCTCGGTGGTCAACATATAGCCCTCGCCTGATGAACCATTGATAAACACACCCTTCAGACCGTTCTTCTGAAGCATCTTGGCATAAGCCTCAATTGGTTCCAAGTTCACATCACCGTTAGCATAAAAAGGAGTAAACGGTGCATCGATAAGTCCAATGATCTTTTCCATAATTATATTTATATATAAGTTAGTTAAATTTTCCTTGTTACTATTTATTATTCTAAATTATCAGTCTTTGGTTTCAAGCAAACCAGCTGAAGTGTCAACGCTGCAATAACTACCACACCCAATACGGCAAAGGCCAAGCCCAGATTACCGCCATCAGAGAACTTACCCATTATCTGGGTAACCATGGCTCCGGCAAATACGCCTACCATATTCATGATACCGTATGCTGTTGCCCTATATTTTGCCGAGATAATTTGGCAGAGGATTGGCATATTATTGGCATCAAACATACCATAACCGATACCGAAGAGCAATCCAGCTCCCACTACCGCTACCACACTGTGACCGAAGCCCAGGAGGAAGAGAGCAGGAATCGTCATTCCTAGACCGATGGCACTGGTATAAATGCGGCCACGGATGTTCTTGTGAACCCATTTGTCGGAAAGGACACCTCCGAAGAGTACACCAAACAAAGAAGAAACAGCAATGGTGATAGTTGACATCGGACCCGCCTCAGACATAGGTACACCCAGATTCTCTGCAAACAAGGTTGGAAGCCAGTTCTTGGTAGCCCAACCAGGGAGAGAAGGAACTGCGAAATAGAAGAGAATCACCCAGAATGCCCAAGTAGAAAGCACAACAGATAAGCCTTGGAACAATCCGCCCTTTGCAGGCTTTTCCTGCTGAGCCACAGTCATATTCGTAGTATCCTTGTCTTTATCGTGCAACAACAGAAGCAATACGACAGAATAAGCGATTCCGAAAATACCGAACCAGTGGAAAGCGGTGTGCCAGGAGAAGGCTGCTGCCACGGTAGCACCAAATCCTCCGATAGCCTGACCAACATACAAACCGGTCATGTGAACACCAACAGCCAGAGATCTTGACTTTCCTTCATGCCAGTCGGCAATGAGAGACAAGGCAGAAGGGATGTAAAGCGCCTCGCTGATACCCATCAACGCTCTCAACATGTAAAGCTGATCAAAACTGAAAGCATATCCCATCAGATAGGTCACCAGAGACCAGACAAAGAGACTGCCTACTACTAATTTCTTTCGACTGATCCTATCTGCTACGATACCGGCAAATGGACTCACAATACCATAGATCCAAAGGAAGACTGCCATCAAAGCGCCAAAGGCTTCAGCTTGCTGTAATTCCACGATGTCAACCTTCATAGCGTCCTGCATGGTGGAAAGCATCTGTCGATCCATATAGTTGAGAAGAGCAACCACCCACAGGAGCGCTACAACTAACCAGGGATAAAACTTTTTATTTTTCATTTCGATTGTTAGTTTTGTTATTCGGGTGCAAATTTACCACTTATTTTAATGCCTGCCAAATTTTAATGAATTAATTTTCGTTATTCAAGTTAATTAAATTAGTTTATTTATTTGTTCTTACGTTTTATATCTATACACCTTATTATATATATAAAAGAATCTCTTCTGAACTGTTTGAGCAACCAGTATTTTAAAAAGCTAAAAATCATAGGTTCAAACAGTTAAATCATCCCCCGAAAATGGGGAAAAACAAAGTTTATTCTAATAATTTAGATTAATTAACTCACAAACATTAAAAAAACGGATTTATTTATTTATCTTTGCAGCGTAAAAACTTAAACATGAAATATCTGTATGGCAAAAAGCATCATACCTCACACTAAATGGTCTGCCTCTAAGACAGCTCTTTTGAACTTGCTCATAGAACATGGAGGGCAAACTATCGCCGAACTATCCAGTAGTTTGGGGGTAAGTGTGCCATATACTACCAAGACTCTGAACGAGCTCATTGAGGATGGTTTGATTGAGGTAACAGGCAAGAAAGACAATTACTCGAAGAGAGCGCCAAAGATTTACGACCTCATCGCAACATCCGGATATTTCCTCGGCATAGATACAGGAAAGCAAAATCTCACCTTCGGCATCTGTGATTTTTGTGGTAACATAGTGGCAGAACCTGAACTGATACACTTTGACTACCAGGACACCCCGGAATGCTTCAACCGTTTCATCAACCTCATCAACGAATACATCCAAAGATCAGGCATCGAAAGAAGCCAGATCAAGAAGGCTTGCATGAGTATCGGTGGACGAGTGAACCCGGAAACAGGTTGTGCCTATAATTACTTCACCTGCACGACAATGCCGCTGGCAGAAGCGCTGACCGAAAGACTCGACCTGCCTTTCTGCATCGACAACGATACCCGCTGCATGACTTACGGTGAATATCTGAAAGGTGTCTGCAAGGGATTGAAAAACATCATCTTCGTAAACGTCAGCTGGGGCATCGGCATCGGTATCATCTTCGACGGCAAGCTCTATCTCGGAAAATCAGGCTTCTCGGGTGAAATCGGACACATGCACATCTATAACAATGACATCATCTGCCATTGTGGTAAAACAGGTTGCATGGAAACGGAAACATCAGGCTCAGCATTGCTGCGCAAGATGAAAGAGGCTCTAGAGAACGGTGGAACATCCGTGCTGTCCGACAAGGTGAAGAACCAGCATCAGGAACTCACCCTGCAGGATATCCTCGATGCCATCAAAAAAGAGGATGTGCTCAGCATCGAGACCCTGCAGAAGGTGGCTGTGGAACTGGGAACCAATCTCGCCGGCATCATCAACATCTTCAATCCGGAGATGCTGGTCATCGGAGGAGACCTCTCGGTGACAGGTGCTTATCTTACCCAACCTATCTGCATGGGCATCAAAAAGTTCTCGCTCAATATGGTGAACGAGGATTCGCAGGTTGCCACCTCTACCCTGAAAGAGCATGCAGGACTGATTGGAGCCTGCCTCATGGCAAGAAGCAAGTACTTGAACAATTAATAGATCAAGAATACATTATTAATATATAAGAATACATTAACTATAAACATATATCAACTATGCGTGTAATTATCGAAAAGAATTACGATGAGTTGGCTCGCTGGGCAGCTCGTCACGTTGTGGAGACCATCAAAGCTTTCCAACCAACAGCAGAGAAACCATTCGTTCTGGGTTTGCCAACAGGTTCATCACCTATTGGTATGTATGCAGAAATCGTAAAGGCTGTCAAGGCTGGTGAGGTTTCTTTCAAGCATGTACTCACTTTCAACATGGACGAATACGTAGGTTTGCCAGAGTCTCATCCAGAGAGCTATCATTCATTCATGGCTCACAACCTCTTCGACCACATCGATTGCCCTAAGGAGAATATCCACATTCTCAATGGTAACGCTGAGGATCTCGAGGCTGAGTGCGCTCACTACGAGGAGATGATTGCAGAAGCAGGTGGTATCGACCTCTTCATCGGTGGTATCGGCCCTGATGGTCACATTGCTTTCAATGAGCCATTCTCTTCTCTCAACTCCCGCACTCGCGTGAAGACTTTGACTACTGATACCCGCATCGCTAACTCCCGTTTCTTCGGTGGCGATATGAACGCAGTACCAGCTACAGCCCTCACAGTAGGTGTTGGTACCGTTATGGCAGCTAGAGAGGTGATGATTCTCTGCAATGGTCACAACAAGGCTCGTGCCCTTCAGGCAGCTATCGAAGGCCCTGTAACTCAGGCTTGGACTATCAGTGCACTGCAGACTCACCAGCATGGTATCATCGTTTGCGATGAGAGCGCTACAGATGAGTTGAAGGTAAGCACCTACAAGTACTTCAAGGACATCGAGAAAGACAACTTGTAAAAAAAAACAAAGTAATAACTATAAAGATAAAGACAAGAAACTATGAGACTAAATCTTAGTTCAGAAATTGTACTCAATAAGGTACCATTGGCATACTACAAACCAAAGACTACAGTAGAGTACTCAGAGATCTCCAGAATGGAGAAAATTCATACCGACATCTTCGCCTCTTCCATGGAGGGTGCAGCTCACGTAGCTGACCAAGTAGAGAAGGAAATCAAGGCAGCTCAGCACGAGGGCAGATATTACGTGATGGCATTGGGCACAGGCTTGTCGCTCACACCTATCTACAAGGAATTGCAGAGAAGATGCGAGGCTAAGCAGCTCAGTTTCAGAAACGTGGTAGTATTCAATGCTTACGAGTACTATCCAGTACAGAAGGAAAGTTCTCTGAAGAGCATCAACCAGTTGAAGGAGCGTTTCCTCGACCATGTTGACATCGATCCACAGAACATCTTCACATTGGATGGCAGCGTGGCACAGGACGCAGTGCAGGATACCTGTCACCTCTATGAGAAGCGCATCAAGACCTTCGGCGGTCTCGACATCGCTCTCCTCGGTATAGGAAGAATGGGTAATATCGCTGCCAACGAGCCAGGCTCCGGTATCCAGTCTATCACCCGTCTGATCCTCATCGGCAATACTTCCCGCGAGGAAATGGAAAACAGCTTCGGCACCAATGAGCAGGTTCCTCCTTGCTCTCTCACCATGGGTATCGCTACCCTGCTCTCTGCCAAGAGTGTTTACCTCACAGCATGGGGCGACGAGAAGGCTGAAATCATGCAGAAGGTAGTAGAAGGAAACATCACTGACACATTGCCAGCTAGCTTCCTCCAGACTCATCCTAATGCAAACGTTATTCTCGACCTGAGCGCTGCTTCTCACCTGACACGTATCAAGCATCCTTGGCTCGTAACAAACTGCGAGTGGACAGACAAGTTGGTACGCAGTGCATTGGTATGGCTCTGCCAGAAGTTGCACAAGCCTATCCTGAAGTTGACCAACAAGGACTACAACGAGAATGGCTTGAGTGAGCTCTTGGCTCTCTACGGCTCTGCATACAATGCAAACATCAAGATCTTCAACGACTTGCAGCATACTATCACAGGTTGGCCAGGCGGTAAGCCAAATGCTGACGACACTTATCGTCCAGAGCGTGCGAAACCATTCCCTAAGAGAGTGATCGTATTCTCTCCACATCCAGACGATGACGTGATCTCTATGGGTGGTACTATCCGCCGATTGGTACAGCAGAAGCACGAGGTACATGTAGCTTACGAGACATCCGGCAACATCGCTGTTGGCGACGAGGAGGTTACAAGATTCATGCACTTCATCAATGGTTTCAACCAGATTTTCGCAGACTCCAAGGATAGCGTGATCTCTAAGAAATACCAGGAAATCAAGGAGTTCTTCGCACACAAGAAGGAGAGCGATTTCGATACCCGTGACATTCTGACCATCAAGGGTCTGATTCGTCGTGGCGAGGCTCGTACAGCTTGTACATTCAACGAGATTCCTCTGAACCGCGTTCACTTCCTTGACTTGCCATTCTATGAGAGCGGTAAGATTGAGAAGTTGCCTATGACCGAGAAGGACGTTGAGATTGTTAGAGCATTGCTCCAGGAGGTGAAGCCTCATCAGATTTATGTTGCTGGTGACTTGGCTGACCCACACGGAACTCACAAGAAGTGTACCGACGCTGTTCTCGCAGCCATCGACGAGGAGAAGAAGGCTGGCGCAGAGTGGTTGAAGGACTGCCGCATCTGGATGTACCGTGGCGCTTGGGCTGAATGGGAGATTGAGAACATCGAGATGTGTGTTCCATTGAGCCCTGAGGAGTTGAGAGCAAAGCGTAACTCTATCCTCAAGCACCAGTCACAGATGGAGAGTGCTCCATTCTTGGGTAACGACGAGCGCCTCTTCTGGCAGCGTGCAGAAGACCGCAACCGTGGCACCGCCCAGCTCTATGATGAGTTAGGTCTGGCTTGCTACGAGGCTATGGAAGCATTTGTGGAGTACATTCCACTCTAAGCCTTCCATCAGCATACTCAAGTTGATATATAATAATATAGATCTTCATTCATACTCTAACCTATATCAACTATTCATTTGACAAAACTAATTGTACGAGAATAATTAGTTTGTGCCCTTCTGCCGAAAGACAGGAGGGCATTTTTTATATAAAAATTTGGGATTTCGTAAGAAATATCGTACCTTTGCAAGCAAAAAGCAAAACAAACGATATGAAAAGAATCAGATAGCCCTCTATATTGCAATGGACAGTTTCGGCACCGCCTGCAATGTAACAGGTGATGGTGCCATCGCTGTTGTCGTGGATAAGATATTCAGGAAGGATAAATAAAAATTAAAAAGGTGTGTCATGGAATTATGACACACCTTTTTTATTGCAAAATCTTAAAGTTTTAGAACTTAATCCAGGTCAGCTTCTTCCATATACCCTCGAAAGGACCATGGGAGTGATACTTGAGCCAAAGGTTGGAGAAGAGGCATTGTACTACCACCATGGCAATACCCACAAAAAAGGCGTAGGTGATACCAAGCTTTGTCTGGAGATTGAAACCATAATAGGCAAACAGTCCGCAACCGATGATAGACTGGAGGAAATAGTTGGTCAGACTCATCTTGCCAAACTGGCGCAGGAACGACAATCCCTTTCTGAACCATTCCTTTCCGTACCACAACAAAACGAATCCTGATACTACAAACGAGAGGATGAAGAAGTTGTAGATAGGATAAAGCCAATTGTTCCATGTTTCCATGTGGCGCACATCAGCGATGCCACCCACAATCAATACCAGGATGGAAAACGCCAGCACCTTCTTCCACAAAGCCAGGTTGTTGTTCTCATTGTAGAACCAACGCTTTCTCCCCACCAGCATTCCGAGTATGAAGAGGCAGATAGTCTGCGTATGTCTTCCCTTCATCAGGCACCAGTAATAGGTAGCCACCTGTCCGTATCGCAGGTTACTGTAGGCATTCTCCAGGAAGGTGCCGTGCTGATGACCATGATACATATTTCCATACACCTCACTCAATGCCGATGCATCCACCTGCCATCCCGAAATGAGGGAATAGATTTCTATCGGTTGGATAAAGAGGAAGGCAACCACCCACCAGAGCCATTTGGTAGGAAGATAGCTCAATGGGATGAGAACCAGTCCATAGATGGCATAGGAGAAGAGGATGTCGCCATCAAAGAAGGCGGTATTCACGATACCGAGTATTGCCAGCAGGAACATTCGCCAGGCGAATCTACCCGAAAAGCAATTTCCACGCTGCTGCTGATTATCATTCATGATAAAGAAGCTTAATCCGAAGAGCAGGGCAAAGATGCCATACATCTTTCCCGACAGCAGCAATGCCAGCACATCTGCCATCCAATCATCACACCCCAGCGTATAAGCATGCTCTATGCTTCCATCGTACATATTGAAATGCTCCACAGAGTGATAGAGAATAATACCTGCTACGGCCAATCCTCTCAAGGCATCAGCCACGTCGATACGACTGTTTTTCAGTCCTAATGTCTTGTAAAAATTCATTTTGATATTATTTGTTAGTTATTATGAGTTGGCAAAGGTATAACATTTTATTGGAAAAAGCGAATAAACCACAATGTATAACAAATATTAAGTTTTAAAGGAAAAAGAGAAAAAGTCGGCCTTTTCCTTGGTTATTCGTTAGAAAAAGTGTATCTTTGCTCCGCTATTCGTCAGAAAAAGTGTGAAGTTCATACGATTATTCGTCAGAAAAAGTGCGGAATTCATACGATTATTCGTTAGAAAAAGTGTAAATCATGGAAAGAAGCATCTATAACAAACTCGTAGAATGGAAGAACAAGCAAAACCATAAACCTCTGATTCTCAACGGAGCAAGACAAGTAGGCAAGACCTATATCCTGCAAGAATTTGGAAAAAGAGAATATAAAAAACTTGCATTCTTCAGTCTCGACAGAAATCAGAAGGCAGCAGAAGTGTTTGAAAAAGGCGGCACAACAGCTGATATACTGATGGCACTCTCCGCCATCAGCCAGGTAGATATTACCCCCAACGATACACTTATGGTACTCGATGAGATACAAGATTGTCCTAAAGCATTAGAAACTTTAAAGTTCTTTTGCGAGGATGCTCCTGATATTCATATCATCGTGGCAGGATCCCTGCTGGGAATATCACTCCATAGCGGGGTATCATATCCAGTAGGAAAAGTGGAAGAGTTGCGTCTCTACCCGATGAACTTCATCGAATTCCTCGATGCCATGGGAAAAGAGAAAATGGCAAGCATCCTGAAAGAAGGAAATTGGAACGTCATCAATTTACTGGAAACAGAATTGATCAGCCTGCTGCGACAATATTATTATGTAGGAGGAATGCCAGCCGCCGTACTCGCCCATGTAGAGCAGAAGGGACTACAGGAAGTCCGTTCCATCCAAAAGCAGATTATACAAGACTATCGCCGAGATTTCTCGAAGCACGCACCAGATAGAGAAGTGCCTCGCATTAATATGGTGTGGGACAGTATCCCTGCCCAACTTGCCAAAGAGAACAAGAAGTTCATCTATGGAGCCGTAAAGAAAAGTGCCAGAGCCGCAGATTTCGAACTGGCCATCCAATGGCTGATAGATGCAGGACTGGCATATAAGGTTCAGAGAGTCAATACCCCACGCCTCCCTTTCAAATTCTATGAAGACCTGAACGCCTTCAAACTCTTCATGCTCGATGTGGGACTGATGGGAGCGATGGCAGAGACTTCAGCAGAATCGATGCTGGTGGGCGATGGCATTTTCTCTGAATATAAAGGTGCCTTTACAGAACTATATGTCTTCACCCAGCTGAAAAGCCAGGATATTCCATTATACTATCATGCTGTGGATAACTCCACAATAGAGATTGATTTCCTGACCCAATGGCACGACAGGGTTATACCGATAGAAGTAAAGGCAGAGGTGAACGTTAAGGCGAAATCTCTCAGAACATTCATCACCAACAATCCGCAACTAAAGGGACTTCGCTACTCTATGCTTCCCTACAAGGATCAAGACTGGATGATCAACGTTCCGCTCTATGCCTGCCTGACACCATTTGACAAATCATTCTGATGCCTTTTAATAAAAGCTTCGATTCTGACATTTCCGTCAGAATCGAAGTGAAAGCCAATCATCGAACTTCGCGTTCTGGAAGGTATGGATGCATCACAGAATGCTTCGGTGGTAATCATTCCAACACCCAGTTTACTCATCAGCTTCATCCCCTCACTCTGAGGATTCGGATTAGCCTATTCCCCCAGTCCTATCGCCTTGAAAGCCCCGATGCATCCTTCCGGATTGAGCTTCACCAGGACATTACCTAAATCGAATATGATATTCTTGTATTGCATAATCTATACATTATTTTAAATCGCACTTTTAATCTTTAATTAGATACTTTCTGCAAAAGTACTGTAAATTCGGGAGAGAACAAATGATTAGGGAAAAGAATGGTGGGAATATAACATTTATTAGTAAAAGAAGGATATGCCTGTAACTACTTTTACCTTCTGATAAGCCGCATTAATAAGTATGGCGATTCCGGTCTCAACTATCTCTGTCCGGGTTATACCATTATTATCAGCATGTAGCGCCCTACATGGATTATATGAAGCAGGAACTCATGGCGCAGCGCCCACCTTCGAACATCATGAAAGTTTTATAGTGAGCATGACAGATTTAAAAAAGCCGCACCATGAAGAACATCTTCCAGGAATTCAAGGAAATCGTGTCTAGCGCCATCGCCATTGTCGTGGATAAAATATTCAGAAAGGATCAATAAGAGATAAAAAAAGGTGTATCATGGATTTATGACACACCTTTTTTTATCTCAAAATCTTAAAGTTTTAGAATTTAATCCAGGTCAGTTTCTTCCATATTCCCTCGAAAGGACCATGGGAGTGATACTTGAGCCAAAGGTTGGAGAAGAGGCATTGTACTACCACCATGGCAATACCCACAAAAAAGGCGTAGGTGATACCAAGCTTTGTCTGGAGATTGAAACCATAATAGGCAAACAGTCCGCAACCGATGATAGACTGGAGGAAATAGTTGGTCAGACTCATCTTGCCAAACTGGCGCAGGAACGACAATCCCTTTCTGAACCATTCCTTTCCGTACCACAACAAAACGAATCCTGATACTACAAACGAGAGGATGAAGAAGTTGTAGATAGGATAAAGCCAATTGTTCCATGTTTCCATGTGGCGCACATCAGCGATGCCACCCACAATCAATACCAGGATGGAAAACGCCAGCACCTTCTTCCACAAAGCCAGGTTGTTGTTCTCATTGTAGAACCAACGCTTTCTCCCCACCAGCATTCCGAGTATGAAGAGGCAGATAGTCTGCGTATGTCTTCCCTTCATCAGGCACCAGTAATAGGTAGCCACCTGTCCGTATCGCAGGTTACTGTAGGCATTCTCCAGGAAGGTGCCGTGCTGATGACCATGATACATATTTCCATACACCTCACTCAATGCCGATGCATCCACCTGCCATCCCGAAATGAGGGAATAGATTTCTATCGGTTGGATAAAGAGGAAGGCAACCACCCACCAGAGCCATTTGGTAGGAAGATAGCTCAATGGGATGAGAACCAGTCCATAGATGGCATAGGAGAAGAGGATGTCGCCATCAAAGAAGGCGGTATTCACGATACCGAGTATTGCCAGCAGGAACATTCGCCAGGCGAATCTACCCGAAAAGCAATTTCCACGCTGCTGCTGATTATCATTCATGATAAAGAAGCTTAATCCGAAGAGCAGGGCAAAGATGCCATACATCTTTCCCGACAGCAGCAATGCCAGCACATCTGCCATCCAATCATCACACCCCAGCGTATAAGCATGCTCTATGCTTCCATCGTACATATTGAAATGCTCCACAGAGTGATAGAGAATAATACCTGCTACGGCCAATCCTCTCAAGGCATCAGCCACGTCGATACGACTGTTTTTCAGTCCTAATGTCTTGTAAAAATTCATTTTGATATTATTTGTTAGTTATTATGAGTTGGCAAAGGTATAACATTTTATTGGAAAAAGCGAATAAACCACAATGTATAACAAATATTAAGTTTTAAAGGAAAAAGAGAAAAAGTCGGCCTTTTCCTTGGTTATTCGTTAGAAAAAGTGTATCTTTGCTCCGCTATTCGTCAGAAAAAGTGTGAAGTTCATACGATTATTCGTCAGAAAAAGTGCGGAATTCATACGATTATTCGTTAGAAAAAGTGTAAATCATGGAAAGAAGCATCTATAACAAACTCGTAGAATGGAAGAACAAGCAAAACCATAAACCTCTGATTCTCAACGGAGCAAGACAAGTAGGCAAGACCTATATCCTGCAAGAATTTGGAAAAAGAGAATATAAAAAACTTGCATTCTTCAGTCTCGACAGAAATCAGAAGGCAGCAGAAGTGTTTGAAAAAGGCGGCACAACAGCTGATATACTGATGGCACTCTCCGCCATCAGCCAGGTAGATATTACCCCCAACGATACACTTATGGTACTCGATGAGATACAAGATTGTCCTAAAGCATTAGAAACTTTAAAGTTCTTTTGCGAGGATGCTCCTGATATTCATATCATCGTGGCAGGATCCCTGCTGGGAATATCACTCCATAGCGGGGTATCATATCCAGTAGGAAAAGTGGAAGAGTTGCGTCTCTACCCGATGAACTTCATCGAATTCCTCGATGCCATGGGAAAAGAGAAAATGGCAAGCATCCTGAAAGAAGGAAATTGGAACGTCATCAATTTACTGGAAACAGAATTGATCAGCCTGCTGCGACAATATTATTATGTAGGAGGAATGCCAGCCGCCGTACTCGCCCATGTAGAGCAGAAGGGACTACAGGAAGTCCGTTCCATCCAAAAGCAGATTATACAAGACTATCGCCGAGATTTCTCGAAGCACGCACCAGATAGAGAAGTGCCTCGCATTAATATGGTGTGGGACAGTATCCCTGCCCAACTTGCCAAAGAGAACAAGAAGTTCATCTATGGAGCCGTAAAGAAAAGTGCCAGAGCCGCAGATTTCGAACTGGCCATCCAATGGCTGATAGATGCAGGACTGGCATATAAGGTTCAGAGAGTCAATACCCCACGCCTCCCTTTCAAATTCTATGAAGACCTGAACGCCTTCAAACTCTTCATGCTCGATGTGGGACTGATGGGAGCGATGGCAGAGACTTCAGCAGAATCGATGCTGGTGGGCGATGGCATTTTCTCTGAATATAAAGGTGCCTTTACAGAACTATATGTCTTCACCCAGCTGAAAAGCCAGGATATTCCATTATACTATCATGCTGTGGATAACTCCACAATAGAGATTGATTTCCTGACCCAATGGCACGACAGGGTTATACCGATAGAAGTAAAGGCAGAGGTGAACGTTAAGGCGAAATCTCTCAGAACATTCATCACCAACAATCCGCAACTAAAGGGACTTCGCTACTCTATGCTTCCCTACAAGGATCAAGACTGGATGATCAACGTTCCGCTCTATGCCTGCCTGACACCATTTGACAAATCATTCTGATGCCTTTTAATAAAAGCTTCGATTCTGACATTTCCGTCAGAATCGAAGTGAAAGCCAATCATCGAACTTCGCGTTCTGGAAGGTATGGATGCATCACAGAATGCTTCGGTGGTAATCATTCCAACACCCAGTTTACTCATCAGCTTCATCCCCTCACTCTGAGGATTCGGATTAGCCTATTCCCCCAGTCCTATCGCCTTGAAAGCCCCGATGCATCCTTCCGGATTGAGCTTCACCAGGACATTACCTAAATCGAATATGATATTCTTGTATTGCATAATCTATACCTTATTTTAAATTTCACTTTTAATCTTTAATCAGATACTTACTGCAAAAGTACTGTAAATTCGGGAGAAAACAAATGATTTGGGAAAGGAATGGTGGGAATATAACGTTTATTAGTAAAAAAGGAAAGCCTATGTATGAGAAAGTTTTTCTAAAACTAATGCCACTATTGCCACGCTTCAAGTTAACCAATTGATTTTTAGCTATTTAAGCGTTGCAACAAGGGCTTTTTCTATTATCACCTATTGCCACCTATTGCCACACTCGGGCGAAAAACGGGGGATTCTCAGCGAAAAAGCAGAGGAATACTTATTGTTTTCGCAGAAAAACATTAAAAAAGTGGAGAAAAAGGCTTGCGGTTTCGAACATTTTTTTGTATTTTTGCAACCAACAGGAAAAATTCCTGCCGATTCCACCTAGAAGCTTACGACTCCTGTGAAACCACTTTTTATACAATTTTAATCCCAAAGACCAATGACACAAGCAGATTTAGTCAGACTCTACTTCAACAAAGAAAGTGCTTACAACTCATGGGACTATTGCTTCAATTGAGCACGGATGACCGATACGATGTTCACGAGTGCCCGGCATAGTCGGGCACATTTGCCCAACGCCTTGGGCAAAGCTGGGCAAAACCATCGGCAATTCTAAGTATCACCCTATCAACAAATTAGCAGAAATATGAAGTTTACTATTACAAGAATCAACAAGCAGAACAAGTTGATGGTCAGTTCGAAAACCGTAGAACGGTTTCTGGAGCGCATCGCTAAAGATGATGCCAAACTGAGTGTCACCAATTTCAGAATGAGTGTGCCACTCATGGAGGCCGACTACCAGTACTACAAAGGCATCAAGGAATGGCAGCACGTTTATCCAGCCGCAGAATTCAATAAGGATGAAAGCGGCAATCTCGTCTTCCAGAAATCAAACGGGCTGGTGATGCTCCACTTCATCAATCTCATGTCGGACCAGGAAAAAGATGCCGTCAAGAAGACGGTCAGTCTGCTGCCGATGACCTTCGCTGCCTTCGAAGGAGCCGACGGCAGAAGCCTCATCGTGCTCGTAAGCATCTGCAACGAAGAAGGAAAAATCCCGACAAAAGAAGCCGATGCCGACTTACTCTACCAGTCTGCCTACGAACAGGTAAAAACGCTCTACCAGTCGCAGGTACAGGCAACCATCAAAGCCGAAAAACCATCATTGGCATCCAACTTCATGCTTACGCTGGATGCCTCTCCTTATTATAACAGTAAGGCAGTGGCGATGCGCATCTCCCAAAATATGAAGAAGGTAGCCTCAGCCCCTAAGAATGTAGACGATCTGAAGACATACGATGACTATGAATTCCTCTACCGCAAGGCAGCAGAAGAGACGAAGGAAGAGATGAAAAAAGCCAACATCTCATGGCAGAACGATGAAGACCGGTTCCTTGCCGGTTTCTCAGCCATCGCCATCAAGCTCTGCAACATGGGCCTCAGCGAAGAAGAAGCTTTCATCCATATCCGCCGCAACAACTGGGGACATGTGACAGAAGAGAAACTCCGCCAGATAGTGGGCACCGCTTACGATACCCATTCCAAAGACAGGAAGACGGAGAAATCAGCCTCAGGCAGAAAAGGCCGTGCCGATATTCTGCAGATGATCAGATACCTGGAGAGTCGGTACCAGTTCCGTTACAATACCGTGATGAAATATACCGAATACCGCCCGAACAATTCATGGGTTGGCGATTTCAGACCGGTGGATGCCCGTGTGCAGAAAAGCATGACGCTGGATGTTCAGATAGCCGACATCCACGTAAGCATCAAGGATGTAAGGAATTTTCTAGAATCAGACCGCATCAGAAACTACAGTCCAATAGAGTTCTATCTCTATGACTGTCTGGGAAAATGGGACGGCAAGGACCGCATCCGTGCCCTGGCACGAACCGTACCCACCAACAATCCTCATTGGGAAAACTGGTTTTACACCTGGTTTCTGGGAATGGTTGACCAGTGGCGCGGCATGTATCGCCGTCAATATGGCAACAGTACCATGCCGCTGCTCATTTCCAAGCAAGGTTACAACAAGAGCACCTTCTGCCGCCGTCTCATCCCTACCGAATTATCGTGGGGCTTCAGCGACAATATGATTCTCTCAGAAAAGCGTCAGGTATTGCAGGCAATGTCACAATTTCTGCTCATCAATCTCGATGAGTTCAATCAGATTTCGCCACAGGTGCAGCAGGGATTTCTGAAGAATCTGCTGCAGTTGCCAACGGTGAAAATCAAGCCGCCATACGGAAGTCATGTACAGGAATTCCCTCGTCTAGCCTCCTTCATCGCCACGAGCAACATGACCGATATTCTTTCCGACCCATCCGGCAACCGCCGTTTCCTGGGAGTAGAACTGACGGGACCTATCGATGTGAGTGGCAGACTGAACTATGAGCAACTTTATGCGCAGGCGATGCAAGCTTTGGAGCGTGGCGAAAAATCTTATTTCGACGCCAAGGAAACCGCCATCATTATGCAACATAACAGACAATTTGAGCAGATTTCCCCTATCAAGCAATGTTTTCTGCAGGTTTTTGAGCCTGCAAGTACCCCGGAAAATGGCGAATATCTGATGGCAGCCGCTATTTTCGACATTTTGAAGCAGAAATTCGGCTCATCTCTCCAGGTTTCGAGCATACAGAAATTGGGCAGAGAACTTCAGAATATAGAAGGTTTGAAGAACAGAAGAACAAGATTTGGTACTGAGTATCTGGTAGTTAGGAAATAACCTGCTCACCTTCCATCTCATTCCCTCATAAAAAAAGCGTGGCAATGCATGGCATTAGGTGGCAACAGAAATACCGCTTGCTGCCACGCATTATTCGCTTATAATCAGATAGTTAAATGCATTGGTGACAGATATGACAATAGAAACTGAAAAACATTTATATTTCTTATACGTTATGACGTACAACCAATGTAAGATGGACAAAAAATCATTAATAGAAAATGTCTATAACAAAGTGGGTGACTGCGCCACAAGGCTATGGCGACTTTTGTCCTATGGGGAATGATGCCCCACAGAGATAATAACATTGAGATTATAGTATTTCACCTCATTACTCTGCGTTTCCCCCCTCTAAAGCACCATATTGAGTGGTTGTTCGGAAATTCCGAACAACCACTTTTTGCTTTACCAATTACATGTATTAATTATTATGCCGAAATCATGAACTTCATTATGCGAACTCATCCACTTCATTTCACGACTTCATCCACTTCATTTCACGAGTTCATCTACTTCATTGAGTTGGCACATACGGCTGCGATAGCTGAAGGAGACGACTGAGTTAGCTGAATGAGTCGACTGCATTAGGTGAAGGAGACGGCTGAGTTGGCAGAAGGAGACGGCTGCATTAGCTGAAGGAGTCGAATGCAGTGGCTGAAGGAGTCGAATGCAGTGACCGGAGGAGACGAATGCGATAGTTGAAGGAGTCGAATGCAGTGACCGGAGGAGACGAATGCTGTGGCTGGAGGAGACACATTCTGAACACTTATAACTAGAGATTGCTGTATAATACTAAACTGAGTCCACTTAAAGAAGTCCCGAATCATATTTTTTGTCATTGTAACTTATTGACAATCAATGGCACGTTTTCGTAAAAATGACTTTTTCAAGTGGGCTCAGAAAATAAAATCTGTTTTCTGTTTCATTCCACACACCCACGAAGGGTGTGACTTCACGATTAGGGTGTACCATAAGGTACTCGTAGTTTCAATCCACACACCCACGAAGGGTGTGACCTTGGAGCATGAGGGTTGTCCTGCAACATTTTGTTGTTTCAATCCACACACCCACGAAGGGTGTGACGGCATGTCGTTGTCATCGCCATAGTTCACATACTCGTTTCAATCCACACACCCACGAAGGGTGTGACCCCAAATGGGTGCGGTGTCACTTTCGCTATTTGAGTTTCAATCCACACACCCACGAAGGGTGTGACTTGGTGAGCAGGGAAAATTCAGTCTTCGAAAAGAGGTTTCAATCCACACACCCACGAAGGGTGTGACTCCTCTTATGATGAGCGTTTGCAGATGCAGCAGCAGTTTCAATCCACACACCCACGAAGGGTGTGACCTTTAAGTGCCAAGACTAACTCGTTTTGAATATGTTTCAATCCACACACCCACGAAGGGTGTGACAAATAACTCAATCCGTCAGGCTTCATTACCTATGTTTCAATCCACACACCCACGAAGGGTGTGACGTACGCTGACCTGTGCAGCGATATGACAGAAGATGTTTCAATCCACACACCCACGAAGGGTGTGACTCAAACCTAAGGCATAAATGAGCACCTTAATCAGTTTCAATCCACACACCCACGAAGGGTGTGACATAGGCTTAACGTAGTGTAAAACGTCACTAAAAGTTTCAATCCACACACCCACGAAGGGTGTGACGACAAGTGGCTGCTGAAATCTCAAAAGAGCATGGTGTTTCAATCCACACACCCACGAAGGGTGTGACTGCCCTTTCAGGGCGTGCTATTGGACCAGCGTTGGTTTCAATCCACACACCCACGAAGGGTGTGACAGTAGAGCGAGTTGTTACTAAAGAAGTTGTAACAGTTTCAATCCACACACCCACGAAGGGTGTGACTTTAAAAATATCAATCAACACGAAAGCATCTACGTTTCAATCCACACACCCACGAAGGGTGTGACGTTCTTTAATGTCAATAAGCCAATGGGATTGCGTTTCAATCCACACACCCACGAAGGGTGTGACTATCACCAGTTAAACCATTTGCTTCTCCATCAACGTTTCAATCCACACACCCACGAAGGGTGTGACTATTGCGCATATTATTTAAAATATCAACAAGGGTGTTTCAATCCACACACCCACGAAGGGTGTGACTTGTGTACGGAACCAATTCTGATTAGCAACTGAAGTTTCAATCCACACACCCACGAAGGGTGTGACATCCTGATAAATCTTCTGATAAGCAGCAAAACGAAGTTTCAATCCACACACCCACGAAGGGTGTGACCTAAGGGTCAACTGGGCAATATCACGTTGCGCTGGTTTCAATCCACACACCCACGAAGGGTGTGACTTGCTTAAGTTTATTAATCAGCATCCTTTGGTTATGTTTCAATCCACACACCCACGAAGGGTGTGACTCTTCTTACTATAATCAGCTTGCTGGTCTTACTGTTTCAATCCACACACCCACGAAGGGTGTGACACAAATCTTATGGTAAGCCAACAAACGAAAAATAGTTTCAATCCACACACCCACGAAGGGTGTGACATTGGACTGCAAAGGAGCAGTACGAGTGAAATAAGTTTCAATCCACACACCCACGAAGGGTGTGACTATTTCTTGGTCTGGTGCTGAAGCTGGTGATGCAGTTTCAATCCACACACCCACGAAGGGTGTGACAAGACGAACCAAAGGTTGTGGCTTTCCCTACGAAGTTTCAATCCACACACCCACGAAGGGTGTGACGCCAGTATGGGTTGATGTGGTAATCACGTACCAGGTTTCAATCCACACACCCACGAAGGGTGTGACTGGCTGGTCTCGTTGATGTTCAACGTCAGATTGAGTTTCAATCCACACACCCACGAAGGGTGTGACTGGACGACAAGCAAACATATTAGGTGCAGAAATAGTTTCAATCCACACACCCACGAAGGGTGTGACGCAACAACGTCATTATAAACAATCACACAACGAAGTTTCAATCCACACACCCACGAAGGGTGTGACCTCAAAAGCGCATCATCAATATTTAATAAAGATGTTTCAATCCACACACCCACGAAGGGTGTGACTTAACCTGTTGCTCAAAGTACTTCCAAAGAGACTGTTTCAATCCACACACCCACGAAGGGTGTGACGTTATGCAGAGCTTAAAAGCGCTAAAGATTATTACGTTTCAATCCACACACCCACGAAGGGTGTGACTTGCTGCGGGTAAATATACTCTCAAGCAAACAGAGTTTCAATCCACACACCCACGAAGGGTGTGACCACCAATTTAACAGACGTGTTTCTGTTCCATATGGTTTCAATCCACACACCCACGAAGGGTGTGACTTGAGCAGTTGCATAAGCAACTTTATCAAGCAGGTGTTTCAATCCACACACCCACGAAGGGTGTGACTCAGACCACGATATTGCTTCTCACGCAAATCAGCGAGGTTTCAATCCACACACCCACGAAGGGTGTGACTACTTGTGCGTTATAATGCCTAATAGAATCATAGAGTTTCAATCCACACACCCACGAAGGGTGTGACCAAAACTACTTAAAAATATCCATTAAACGAGACTGTTTCAATCCACACACCCACGAAGGGTGTGACATAAATTCCTTCCGTAAAAATCCATATTTTTTTATGTTTCAATCCACACACCCACGAAGGGTGTGACAAATAAGTCTATTGAGGGTGTCAATAATGCTCAAGTTTCAATCCACACACCCACGAAGGGTGTGACGGAGAAAATTCGTACCTTTGCAATAGATAAAGAGTTTCAATCCACACACCCACGAAGGGTGTGACAGACTTATTCACATTCTCTTGAGACTTTTGTAGAGTTTCAATCCACACACCCACGAAGGGTGTGACTATGGTGAAATTGAATAGTCGTTGTTTCATTGTTGTTTCAATCCACACACCCACGAAGGGTGTGACGCTTAATAGTGACGCTTTTACTCGTATTAGGGAGTTTCAATCCACACACCCACGAAGGGTGTGACTGCATATTCAGCAAATAGCTGAATATCATGATGCAAAGATAATTATTTTGCGAAAGATGGCAAAATAATTACACGTAAAATATTATAAAAGGCATAATATTTGTAAGTCACTGATTTTAAGAAGGTGCGAAACTATAGGGTATTTTGCAATACTATAGGTTCGCACCCTCATACATTAAATGATAAGCTCACCAGTAAAGTCAAGCCCCATATCCTTACCCAAAGTCTCAACTTTACGTTTCCAATTTTTCCCAAGAATATAGAACCTAATACTATCTTGTTCAGTATCAATAATCCCTTTCAACTGGTCCCTTAATACGAAAAACTGAGATTCCGTCAAGATACACTCAAAAACAGAGTTTTGAACTCTCTTTCCGTAATTCAAACACGCCCTTGCTACATTGCGTAAACGTTTCGCACCATGAGCCGAGGTAATGTTTACATCATAAGTAATCAATACAAACATACACTACTTGATTAAAAATACTGGATAATCATCAATATCCTTACGAATGAATCTCGCCAACAACATTGCTTGAACATAAGGAAGAAGACCTATACTTACCTTTTCATTTAAATAAGGATGAATAATCTGCTCCTTCTTTCTGTTTTGCCAAGCAGACAATATAATCTTACGCCCCGAGTCTGTCATGACGATACCTTCGTCACCCTGCTTGACGAAATCTTTGATGGTAATCTGTTTTCTGTTGATTAAAGATAGAACTAATCTATCACCCAAATATGCTCGCAACTCCTCCATCATATCCAAAGATAAAGATGCACGCCCTGGTCTTAAAGTATGCATAAACCCTACGTATGGGTCTAAGCCAATAGTCTCCAAAGCCGATGTCATATCATTACATATAAGAGTATATACGAAAGATAACATCGCATTAATCGCATCTTTTGGTGGACGACGATTGCGACCTTCAAATACAAAATCTTCTTTCTGATTTAGAAGAAGGCGTGAGAATACACCAAAATAAGCAGTGGCAACTTCTCCTTCTATTCCCCTCACACTATCTATAGATTCAGCATTCAAAACTCTTCTTTTGCACCGAAGCAGTTCCTCGCAAACACGTTCTATAGCCTCATCATCTCCATTGTCTCTAATAAAGCGACGCAAGATATTACGATAGTTTTGGATTTTTCCTCCTATGAAAAGTTTACTGAGATGAAGAGCATAGTTAGGTTCATCAGAATTCTTATATTGTGCTTTTCTCAGTAAAACGTTTCCCCTAGTCGGACCTTGCGAACGGCTGATATATCTTCCTTGTGGTGAAAGGAAGGTTAGAGAAACATTATTATCTGCACACAGTTTCATCAATCCTGGACTTGCCCCCATATAACCAAAAGTAATAATTTGCTCTATATTATGGATAGGAATACGGAATATCTCGTTTTGCTTCACTGATATCACAACATTCAACCCATCTTTACTTAGATAGGCTTCAGGTGTGGTCACGTATAATGTATTAAGTAATATCCTCATATAGATTCTTGTTTAAATAGGTTGATACTAGAGTACAATCACTCATTTCTGGCATACAGAGATTTACCAGAGAACAATTCTTGCAATGGTGCTGTTTGTTAGCTTTTGGCAAGATACCGCTTTTAAATACCTCATGCATCTGACGGGCACATTGAATAGTCGTACTTCTTAATGACTCAGAAATAGAAATTGTTTCTCTATGTTTTACTTCATCATAATACAATGCACCGTATGGAATATGGATACCATACATTTCTTCGAGACACATTGCCTGGGCAGCCAATTGTACTTCATCTCTTTCATCAGGCTTATGATGACCTCTTTTATACTCCACAGGGTATGGTTTCCAATATCCTTTGTAGCGATTATGAGTTATAGCATCTTCTGATGAATCAGCAGGAATAAGTTCTACAGCATCAGTTACACCATATAGTCCTAATTCTTTAGAGGCAATATGGAGGGAGCGAAGTGTGATAACATCACCATTTTTCTGACGATAGAAGGGATTATCTACGTTCTTGTGTAGAATCTGCCCTTCTGTCGTCAGTTTATTTTCTGCCCATTGTTGCTCGATATGAATCAAAGCCCATTGTCGGGGGCATAAAGTGCTGTATCCCCGACAACATGAGCATTTCGTCTTCAGTATACATGATGATACTAAATCAATTCTTCAACTGTTACACCGCTAGGGACAGAGTCTATATCTATTGTAACCTTATAATCGTTAAACGATCTTGGTACCGCATCCGGATTCGTATCAGGATTTCTCTCAATTTTCACCAAATCAAACAATTTATTTGCTGGAGCATTACCCAGAACAGAATCATGTTTGAACACGATTAATTTCTGAGCACTCATCAAGCCCCTTGCTGCAGAACGGTCAACATCAAACATGTTCTTCAATGCATCAAAGAATAGTTGAAGATCATCCTCTGAAAAACCTGTTTGCTTTGCAAGATTAGCAGAGATAAAACCATGACAAACATAGAGACCATAAGGGACAGTTGCTTTGCGACCCATAGTTCTGTTGTCACCTTTCTGCTTTTCTGCTTCATTTTCTGTAGCTACCGCCATTCGAGTAATAGAATGTTCAGCAGTTGCAATTGAATCTACAGAGCGAGCAAATGTAAGCTGAATAGGACCTCTTACCTGTCCTGCATTCTTTCCTGTAGACATTACAGCACCAAAAGTACGAATATCATAATAGTTCTTGCACATAAATAAACGAGCTGCTGCCGTTTTGTCTTTTGCGCTCTTGACTTCTGAGTCATCATGTGCCTTATCTATCTCATTGTTGAGAACGGCTTTCTCCTTGATAAAGATATCATAGCCATCAACCAAGCCTTTAGCCACTTGTACATAGTTACGGACCTTACGTTTCAAGCATACATCAGTAACTAAGCCCATACCTGTCTCTGCATCCACACGAGGAAGATTACCTGCATCAGGATCTCCATTAGGATTGCCATCTTGAACATCAAAAATGTAAACGAAATCAATTTTATTTTTTAAATCAGCCATAATACTTATATTTTAATCGTTAATATTTTCATCTTTATTTTCTTCCTCTTTCTTCGTAAAGAACTCTTGTTTCTGATGGTAGTATCCTATAAAGAATCTACCCTGGTCTTGAAGATCAAGATGTGTAGGGAAACCTGTTGCAGGAATCTTATCCATAATCTCCTGCTTCATCTTCTCAAAGAAGATTTTCTTACCCTGATTCGACAACTTCTCCATGTGATGTGAAGAAAGATTAAGAATTGTAGCAAACACTGAAGCTGGTGTTGCACTGGCAGCATTCATATATCTTTCACGTATGCTGCTACCTCCATTTGCATCTACTTGAATCTTATCAAGAACTGCAAAAAGACGACCACATAAGTAGCCTTGATTAGTGTTACTTTTGTCCAACATAATTTCTATTTTTTTATTATTACTATTTGTTCTATTGAGATATGCCTTGATGATTGCCATACGAGCAATACGAATTGCATCTTTGCTGCCAGACTCTGCTCTTATTCTGCGAATGCATGCAGAAAATAAAGTGAATGGATATGGCGTTCCTTGAAAGATACTTTTTACAATTGATTCTGTGAGATTTGGAGTGATATTATTTCTCCATTTTCCATCATTACTATGGCGTGTTACAGCAGACAACATACTATCAATTGCCATATAAGGTTTTCCATCTTTGCGAGTATCTTTGATTTCCATATCTTTAAAATGACACAGTATCTTTCCAGCAAATTCTTTCAGAGAACATTCAGACCAATATACAACGGCTATTCTTGCCGAATTTGGAGCCAAACCAAGAATATAGAAACGGTCTTCTAATGATGTTTTCAAACTTCCAGAATTTATAGCCTTAAACACTTTGCGCACTTGCTCTATCTTAGCATTTGGATCATCAACCTCTTCTTCAATATATCCCAACAGGTCAAAGAGGCTACCTTCAATCTGTTCTGCTGCCTCGCTGTTAGAGGACGCCCAAAAGACAAAAGTTCGATTACCTACACTAAACTTATTGTGAGAACCTTTTTGCAGCATAGCGTTAAGAGAAGTGGTATAGGCAAATTCTGCTTTTTTAGATATTGGAGCATTACCACATTTCTTCTTGCCATAGGAATCATAGCCAGAGTTAACCTGGAATGCAACTAATTTTGCAGTTGCCTGACTTCCAGGAATCATTGTTGCGGTTGTCGTATCGACAGTAATATCCCTATTTCCTGTTATTAAACAAATATCTTTTTCACCATTCATCTCCTCAGCTTCATCCAATTGCAAGAGTTCTCTTTTTTCTGCAATAATCTTTAAGTCACCCTCAATTCTAAATGAAAATGTAGAATACTTCTTTGACAAGTTCTTTTTTATATCTTCCCACAAACTATCTTGTTTAATAGAGGACAGAATTTCATCTTTATCTTGCTGGTAGAACTTACAGACTAAAGACAACTCATAACTATCAGGATAGGAGTGGAAAATTGAAATTAATTTGTTTTTAAAAGCATCTAGACAACTTTGCTCTTTAATAGAACGTTTATTCTCTAATTCTTTCAGCTCTTCTTTGGCTTTCTCGTATGCACTTTGAGCAGCTACCGATTGGGCAGCCTGCTTCTCCAACAGGTCAACTTGTTCTTTACATTTATCAACCTCTTTGTCCATATCTGCATACCCTAATACATAAGTACTATTATCATACAAATAATTAGCAACTATTGCACTTGAGCGTCCTACATGCTTCTTTACAAGATATGTTCTTGCCTGACTCTTACCCGTACGGCAATCTTCGAAGCGAACAAACCTTCCCTCTTTAGAAAGGACTATAATGAAACCAATCTCTTTTTCTTCCATACCAGGCATTGGAAGATCACCGCATCTATTATAATAATCATATAATGCTTTTAGTATCATTTTAAAATCTCCTCACTATTAATTGGTGGAACAATAATTACGCCATCTTTCATCTGTGGACGATAGAACATTGGCTGGATGTTCTTCTTATCAGCAAAGTCCATATCATAGAGCATGATTCCTAAGTCTTTAGTACCACCTTGCTCTTCAGATATTGGTGGAGTCAATGCCTCATCATCAGGATTAACGAGGCGGAAAGAGGCAGAGAACTCACGAGTACCAAGATAAGGCTGATTGAAGCATTGTCCCTTGCTTGCTCTACGCTCAAACATCTGATAATACTTCATCGGATTCTCATCTTTACCCGGCTCATGAGAAAACAAATCTCCTTCTGCCTTTCGCTTCAATACAGAACGGAACTCCATCTTTGCCCAAATTCGATAACCAACATCTTTTAAAAGCAAAGTATTTTTCTGCTGGCGTTTTTCCTCTATAAAGATGACAGATTTACCAGCTACCGCCCCCACCTCATTTCTTCTTACAGAAGTCCATTTGATAGGTTTCAACACCTCTATCTTGGTTATCTGCCAATGAATGGCAGGCTTCCAAAATATAGCCTCGAATATAGCTCGTGCAGCTGATGGAGTAATCACATCATAGCTTACACGTTCAACTTTCAGTTCGGGTCTTGTGAAGCAAGCCATATCGCCCCACACCTCCAAACAATATTCTTTATCAGTATATTCCATATCATTATATTTTTATTGTATTAATACTTCATTTGCCCAATTATTATCGATGCACAAGCCTATATGTTCATCATACTGCTGTTTATAATCGACAACAAAGAGTCCCTCTTTTTTCTCACTAATGACACCCATATCTAACAAAGTTTTAAAGTCTGTCTTAGTGATATTTACGATATACTTCGACAGCTTCTTTATCAGTATATATGAAGGTCCCTTTTCCAATAATTGTTGAATAAGCTCGAAACTATTTCTCCAACAGACAACAACATTGATACCATTATCTTCAATCATCTGAAACTCTTTTGCAGCAGTAGCAAAACATATTTCCTTAGGATTATAAAGATAATGCTTCATATTCTTTACATCGAAACATTCCTTTCTGCAATATAATTGCTTGAAATATGATGTCATCACATCTGGAGCAAACCAATCTATCCCTGTACCAAGACTTAATCTTGCATAATTTGCAGCCTGCATTTCTCCTTTAGGAAGATTATGCTCTTTAGACAAAGAAAAGACATAAGTAGTACTCAAACCATTCTTTCCTTCTCGATTACATCGGCCGGCAGCTTGCAATACAGAGTCAAGTCCAGCTTCTTGCCTATATACAATAGGAAAATCTATATCAACTCCAGCTTCTATCAATTGCGTGGAGACAACACGAATAACTTCATTCGTATCGTCCTTTAGAGCATTTTTGAGTTTTTCTAACGTCTCGCTAATATGTGCCGGACACATCATCTTTGAAAGATGTAATGTAATCCCTTCTTGCGGCAAACGTGTATAGAGTTCTTTCGCATCACGACGTGTATTAACAATACAAAGCACTCTTTTATGCTTGCTCAACATCTCTGCAACCTCATCATAAGTTCTTCCGTCATTATTGATACTTAATTTTACCCTTCGCAACTTGTCATGCAACTTAAACTCTCGAGGAATGATTTCTGTAATACGGTCAATCCCTTTGAAGGCTGCCCTCGGATTACAACCTTCTATAAGTCCACTTAACACGGGCTGACTTGCCGTAGTGAACAAGAAAGAAACATTGAATAGTTTATGGTACGTTTTCAATGAATCCACAACAGGTTGAAGATAATCCATCGGAAGTGTCTGCACCTCATCTAAGATCACTACACTGTTGACTATATTGTGGAGCTTCCTACAAACAGATGGTTTATTGCTAAACATAGATTCAAATAATTGCACATTAGTCGTTACAATTATCGGATAGTCCCAATTTTCTGTCGCCAACTTCATTTTCTCCTGAAGTCTTTCGTCTTTAATATGCTCAGGATCCACATTGCTATGATGCTCCAAAACATTCTCTTCTCCAAAAATGCTTCGTAGAACAGATGCCGTCTGAACAATGATACTTGTATATGGAATGGCTATAATAATTCTTTTCTGACCATTTCTGATAGCATGCTTCATTGCCCATACCAAAGAAGACAAAGTTTTTCCTCCACCAGTTGGTACCGTCAAACTATAAAAACCTATTTCAGTATCTGCCATTTTAATACATTGCTGCTGGACTTGATTTCTTATTGCATTTACATTAGAATTATCTGCTTTAGCTTTCAAATCCTTCAGTTTATTTTCAAGTAAAGGCAGCAAATCATATAACGTAGCTTTATTCCGTCTTAACATAGAAGATTCTTTATCCATAAAAGCTTCTGTATCAAGAAAGTCGGCATCCACCAAACATGAAAACATCATACGAGCTAAATGATGAAAATCATTAGTTTGAATCTTGAAAGCAGGTACATTTAATTTTTCCTTTTCTAAATTGACATTAACTTCTGCTGGAATATCCTGATTAAGAATTCCTTCTATCTCATCATAATTATGTAAGCCTGTATGATGAGACACTATTTGATTAACGAAGAAAATATCAGCAGATTTACCATAAAGTTTTCGTGCCAAAACTCCACCAATAAATGCATGGTTATAATTACCACAAACTTTAATATCAGGCTCATATCCACTCTCTTTTTTAATATGCTGCTGAAAAGCATGTGATTCCTTACCCTTATCATGAAGCTGCCCCAAAACTTTCCCCCATTCACTCATACCAAATTCACCTGCGAAACGAGAAGCAAGCCTAGTTACACCAACAGAATGTTCCTCATTAGATTGTATAATCCAACGCCCTACATTATCTTGATATATATGTGATATTAATTCTGCCATTTTCATTTTTGTCATTTTCTTGTTCTAACTTCCATCCTCTTCTCTCTTCCGATAGTCTCAGGAAATATATACTCCCCCCAACCAACTTCCAACCTGTTCTTCTTGATTTTCTCATCAAACCACCAGTCGTAGTGTTCACGGGAAATCATACGGATATCCCAGGCTGCATGCACTTGAGCAGCTATTGAAATACCATAAACTTCCCTGAGATCTATCATTTCTTCAAGCGTAAGCACATCTCGCTTTTCGCCTCCCATCTCTTCAATTAAAGCTTGCCGAGTAAATAGAAAGAAACCGGCAAATTTATTGCATCGCTTCTCTATATCTAACTCTGCATTTACAGGAAAGGCAAGAAGCAGATGAGCTAACTCATGAGCTGCCGTGAAGCGAAGACGTTCTACTGTTGTTTTCTTCTGACGCATATCCAGAACCATCAACGGATGCTTCTTATCTGCCCAGGTGCTCATTCCGAAGACATAATCCGGGAGAGTTGCAGCAAGTATCATGATACCTTTTCTTTCCAAGAGTCTCAGGATACTGGCGATAGGTCCATCACCGCAATGCCACTTTTCACGAAGAAGGTCGGCAGCATGGATGGCATCTTCAAGGGTTGATACCTTGGTGCCTTTTACCGGATTCTTGAACCGGGTAGGAAAGCCTGCTTCTTTCTCCTTGGCAAGATACTGCTCTGCCCAAAACGAGAGTTTTGCTTCCAGGGCTTGCAACTCTTCTTCGGACAACTTGCCATTGGAGGTGGTACGGAGCATAGGCATATCTATCTTGAGATTGGTTCCTTCGAAATATTCCTCGCTGATATTGAGGGCTTTGGCTATGGCTTGCAGAGCATCACGCTTAGGGCGCATGATGCCTTTCTCATATCGGGAGATGCTCTGCTTGGTGATGGCTCCGTTGGTTCGCTCTACGAGTTTATCCATGCTGAGCCCCATCATCTGTCGCGCTTCCCGCAATCTTATAGAAAATGATTCATTAATCATAATTGTCTACTCTTTATTTTGTTGACAAATATAAGAAAAAGATTTTATTCTGTCACCATACAACAGATAGATTTAACATAAAAAAGCACTAGAAAAGGAGAAGAATCAGGAGATTACAGTAAAAAAACGGTTTACACCTTATTATATAAAGATAGCACCTCGACCGTGCTAAATATACAGTCAAGGTGCTAGAGTACAAAGATTCTGTATTTTGATTAAGTATTCAAACAAGCAACAGACTTATTCTAACGTTAAATAACTGTTTGAAAAAATTGGCTCAGTTCACAAAAATGGAATTGCCATCAGCCGCAACGGGATTTGTGCCAACAGAATTGGCACAAATTCCAAGTGTTCTCTTTTTTACTGGTTGGAGTAATCATCAACTCATCTTGAACCGCTCGACCAAGAAGAACGCAGGTCTAATGAGAATCCGACAATCGGCATCATCTTGTGCAAAGAATCAGACATGGAAACTGTTCGTTTTGCCCTCAATCGCAGCATGAGTCCTATGATGATTATGCAATACAAAGAGCAATTAAAAGTTAGGTGGAGTTATCCAACGCAGTATTGAAGAATACTGCAAATATATCACATCTATATGATACAATCCAAGAAATAGTTATTCATAAAAGCGCAAGCACAATCATCCCAGCATTGTGCTTAACTTTTTCTGGAACTCGGATATTTACACCGACAATTAGAGCTAATTTACACCGACATGAACCTTGCCTTCATACCTTATAATACCTGTTATTTTCATTACCGCCAAATCATTTCTCCGTTCTTAAAGTCTCCGACAAGGTTACCGACAAAGTTTCCGACATTTATTGTCGGTAACCAAATCTAAACAAAAAGATAACATACTAGTTTTCAATACTTTTCCTTACCGACATGTCTCCGACATTTATCTCCGACATTTATCTCCGACATTTACATCGGCATTACTGCCACTATTACCGCCACATTACCGCCAAAAAGAAATTTACACCGACATTTACACCGACAAAATAGCATCAACCTTCTGCGTTCACAGACCAGCAGCTAATTTGATTACTTTCGTAAAATTATCCCCAAAGGGATAAGAACAGAAGAAAGGGGGATTACACATTATTATATATAGGAATTCTTAGGGAAAATGGTGAGCATAACGTTATTGAATATCAACAACTTAAGCGTTTCATTGTGCAAGTTGAGGCAATTTCATTGTGCAAGTTGAGGCAATTTCATTGTGCAAGTTGAGGCATTTCCATTGTGCAAGTTGAGGCATTTTCATTGTGCAAGTTGAGGATTTATCGTAAAAAAATGGTGTTTCATTCCTCAAAATGAAACACCATTGACCTAAATTTTATGCTGATAATCGAATTTCGCAATTAGTTGCTATAAGCACTCTCACCATGCTCGTAGATGTCGAGACCTTCCTCCTCTACTCGCTTGTCAA
>OFMA01000343.1_pt1 | contig 36378 bp, 29 predicted proteins | sample 1541011 | NCBI WGS metagenome assembly OFMA01 (sample SAMN04209225, study PRJEB22552) | human gut metagenome | biome: gut; material: feces | host: Homo sapiens | place: USA: Oklahoma
TTGATATCCTCCACACGCTTCGAGATTTCCTCGCTGGCGTGCTTCAGCTTGCTCACCGCCACTGCAATCACGAGCTTGTCGAACATCGGCAAGGCACGCTCGGCAATGTTCTGATGTCCTATCGTAAATGGGTCGAATGTACCCGTAAAAATCCCAATCTTCATAAATGTTTATCCTTTTACGGCGCTAGCCCTAATTCAACATTCAACATTTAACATTCAACATTACTCAAACAAGTCTCCCTGCATAATATTGCTTGTATACGGATTTCTGCCGAGATGCTCGTAGGCAAGCGGCGTTGCCATTCTTCCTCGCGGCGTACGCTTGATGAAACCCTCCATGATAAGGAACGGCTCGTAAACCTCCTCTACGGTGCCGCCATCCTCGCCTATTGCCGTGGCAATGGTGCTTACGCCTACCGGACCGCCACGGAACTTGTCGATGATGGTGCTGAGAATCTTATTATCTATCTCGTCCAAGCCATACTGGTCGATGTTGAGCGCCTTGAGCGCCATCTGGGCAATATCATAAGTGATGGTTCCGTTGCCCTTTACCTGGGCAAAATCACGCACTCTTCGCAGCAGGGAATTGGCGATACGAGGAGTTCCGCGCGAACGACGGGAGATTTCCACTGCCGCCTCATCCTCTATCGGCACCTTCAGGAGCATCGCACTTCGCTTGATAATCTTCTGAAGCGTAGCCGGGTCGTAATATTCGAGATGCAGATTGATTCCGAAACGGGCGCGCAGAGGAGCTGTAAGCAGACCGCTTCTCGTTGTTGCTCCCACGAGGGTAAACGGATTCAAGTCTATCTGGATGCTGCGAGCCGAAGGACCCTTATCTATCATGATGTCGATGCGGTAATCCTCCATCGCCGAATAGAGATACTCCTCTACGACAGGCGAAAGACGGTGGATTTCATCGATAAAGAGCACATCGTTGGGCTCCAGCGAGGTAAGGATTCCCGCCAGATCGCCCGGCTTATCAAGCACAGGACCCGATGTAATCTTGAATCCTACGCCCAGTTCGTTGGCGATGATGTTGCTCAGCGTGGTCTTACCCAATCCCGGCGGACCATGGAGGAGCGTATGGTCGAGCGGTTCGCCACGATATTTGGCAGCCTCAACAAAGACCTCGAGATTTTCCACCACGCCATTCTGTCCGCTGAAATCAGAAAACTTCAGCGGGCGCAGCGCCTTCTCGAATTCCTTTTCGGCAGGCGAAACCATTTCTTGTCTTATATCAAAATCTTCGTTCATTCTATGACTATTATCGATAATATGGGTGCAAAGTTACACATTTGTTGCGGAATTAAAGAAGAAAAGCCGAATTATTTTGCCCATGATTTTGCACAATCCCAAAAGATTCGTGCAGATTTGCAAGCGCTACCCTATAAAAATGTTATAATTTGTCATTTTCTTGCGGAATAATTTGTTTATCCGATAGAAAAGACGTACTTTTGCACTCAATATTGAAAGCGAGGAAAGAAATAAATAAGAGAGAAATATCAGGATTTTAAAAGAAATAGAATTATGCTTAAGTTATTTCAAGGGCTCAGCAAGCTGCTGGCCAATTACACATCTATCTTCGTGATAGGTGTTGCTGTGTTCACATTCTTCTTCCCACATACCTTCGACTGGGTGCGCGGAACTACTCAAACCGTCATTCTCGGCATCATCATGCTCACCATGGGTCTGACCTTGACCACCAACGACTTCAAGATTCTGGCCCAACGCCCGCTGGATGTCTTCATCGGAGCCTGTGCCCAGTTTATCATCATGCCGGGTGTGGCTTATACCCTGGTTCATGTGTGGCATCTTGACCCAGCCCTGGCACTCGGAATCCTGCTGGTAGGTTGCTGTCCGGGCGGCGTTTCGAGCAACATCATGAGTTATCTGTGTCATGGCGACGTAGCTTTCTCTGTAGGAATGACCTGCGCCTCTACCATTCTTGCACCGGTGATGACTCCGCTGCTGATGAAGATTACGGCAGGCGAGATTATCCATGTAGATGCTGTGGGAATGTTCATCAACATCCTCATCGTAACGATTATTCCTGTAGCCATCGGCTGCGCCCTCAACTATATTTACGGCAAGAAAGACTGTTTCCCTACCATCCAGAGTCTGATGCCGAGCATCAGCGTTACGTGTCTGGCAATCATCGTAGGCGGTGTGATTTCTACGGTTCATGATGACCTCGTAGCCCGCGGCTTATCGCTTTTCCTCTGGACTTTCGCCGTGGTTTTCTGCCACAATACGCTGGGTTATCTTCTGGGTTGGCTTGCCGGCAAACTGGCGGGATTCAATACCGCCAAGAAGCGTACCATCAGTATTGAGGTAGGAATGCAGAACGCCGGTCTTGCCACGGTACTTGCGGGCAACTTCTTCGCAGCCCAGCCTCTCGCCGTATTGCCTTGCGCCATCAGCTGCGCCTGGCACAGCATTTCCGGCACCATCCTTGCCGGAATCTATCTGAAATGGGATCGCATGCATGAGAAGAAGTAAATGAATTCGGAAAAGGATTTATGAATTCTAACAGAAGCAAAGATTGAGCAGCACGCCCTGAAAGGGCAGAAGCTCCTAGCCCAGGGCAGCGCCCTGGGTATAATGGGGATATAACGAAGTCGCCCTGTAAGGGCAAAAGCTTTCAAATACGAAGCTTTTGCCCTTACAGGGCGTTTTGTTGGTTGTATGTTTAACCCAGGGTGTTACCCTGGGCTAGGAGCTTCTGCCCTTTCAGGGCGTATTGCTTAAAACTCACCTCACGGGGTTAACAGGTTAACAGTTAACAGCCGATTTTTACTTCCCCGTAGTCAGCAGCTGCACGGCTCGCTGAACTATCTCGTTTGTCTCGTTCCAAACCTGGAAGTATTGGCTCATATCCCAGATATCTCGCGCTACAAGGGCTTTCAGCTGCAGGGCGAGGTATTTCTTCGTCTGAATTAATTCAGCCTCATCCTTCGGCTCTATCTTCTCCTTCTTGCCCTCGGCGATAATGCCATCTATCAACGAAGAAGGAACCTCGTAGGTGGCGAGGAACTTATCGAAATCCTTATACTGGCTCTTCAGCTCCTTACGATGCGCATCGATGAACTTCAGACTGTGGTTGATGACGATACTCTTGGCTGCCAACTGACGGTGCATCTTGGTGTACTTGGTTGTATCCAGCGGCACGAAATAATCTGGCATGATTCCACCACCACCATAAACTACACGATGCTTGCGCAAGGTATAATATTTCAGACTGTCTGAAAGATGGATGCTGTCCTGATTGGTGAACTCGCCATGCTTGTAACGCTTGTCCAGATCCATCGCATAATCCAATCTGTCACCTTTCTTATATGGCTTCTGGATGCATCTGCCGCTAGGCGTATAGTAATGGGCGATGGTGAGACGAATCTCGCTACCATCATCGAAGGTCAGCGGACGCTGCACCAATCCCTTGCCGAAGGTTCTGCGACCAACCACTACGCCACGGTCCTGATCCTGGATGGCTCCGGAAACAATCTCGGCGGCAGAAGCGGTAAACTCATTGGTGAGCACCACCACCTTGCCCTTGCGCCATTTGCCGTTAGCCTGCGCCTTGTATTCCTGGCGAGGCGCAGCACGACCGCTGGTATAAACGATGAGATCGCCCTTCTGCAGGAACTCGTTGGCAATCTGAGCCGCAGCCTGAAGATAGCCTCCGCCATTATCCTCAAGGTCGAAGATAAGGTCCTTCATACCCTTCTTTTTCAGCGAATCCATCGCTATTGTTACCTCTTTATGACTGGTAAGACCGAAGCTTCCTAATCGGATGTATCCGATGCCCGGACGAATCATATAAGCCGCATCCATCGTAGTTACCGGAATTTTATCGCGCTTTACCTTGAAGATGAGTTTATCCTTGATGCCACGGCGCACGATGGTAAGGTTCACCGTTGTTCCCTTAGGACCACGAAGGCGCTTCATGATTTCCTCCTTGCTCATCTTGACGCCCGAAATGGCAGTATCGTTTACAGCCACAATGCGGTCGCCGGCAATGATTCCCACCTTCTCAGAAGGTCCGTTCGTAACCGGCTGGATAACGAGCAGCGTATCATCTACCATGTTAAACTGCACGCCAATGCCATCAAAACTGCCGTTCAGCGGCTCGTTCATCACCTTGGTTTCCTTGGCTGTAGCGTAAGAAGAATGAGGGTCGAGCTTTTCGAGCATGCCTCGGATGGCGTCCTCTACGAGTTTATTCTCATCCACACTATCCACATAGAGGTTGGTAATGGCGATTTCAGCCCTTCCCAACTTCTCTATCGGGCTGTTCTTGCCCATCTTGATACGCAACTGGGCACTGGCAGAAGTTACTGCCAGGAATGCTACCAGTGCTATGAATAGATATTTCTTCATTTCTTAAAACTTAAAGTTTATGAAAGAGAGAAATCCTTCAAGAGTTAACAGGTTAACAGTTAACAGCGCTTTTTTCAATGGTTTACCCCCCGAAAGCACTTGAATTCTTCACTCTTCGTTCTTCACTCTTCACTTCATTTAATCCAGCGGCTCAGAGTCTTCCTCCGGAATATCCTCTTCTATCACCAGATTTTCGATGATGAAGTTCTGTCGCTCCATCGTGTTCTTACCCATATAATATTCCAGCAGCTTCTGAACCTGGTCGGTTTTATGCAGCGTAACCTGCTCCAATCGCATGTCAGGACCGATGAAATGGGCGAATTCATCAGGCGAAATCTCTCCCAATCCTTTGAATCGGGTGATTTCAGGGTCAGGACCCAAATCGCGAATCGCCTGCTGGCGCTCCTCATCGCTGTAACAGTAATGCGTGATGAAATCGCTCTTTTTCTCCTTACTTCCCAGTTTTGCATCGGCATCAGCCACTGCCTGCTTGTTTTTGATCTTGGTTCGCTTGTTGCGCACTCGGAACAATGGGGTCTGAAGCACGTAGACATGGCCCTTCTTGATGAGATCTGGGAAGAACTGTAGGAAGAAGGTAATGATGAGCAGGCGGATGTGCATTCCGTCGACATCCGCATCGGTTGCCACAATCACCTTGTTGTAACGCAATGAATCCAAGCCGTCCTCTATGTCGAGAGCCGCCTGAAGCAGATTGAACTCCTCGTTCTCATAAACCACCTTCTTGGTAAGACCGAAGCTGTTGAGCGGTTTACCACGCAGAGAGAACACCGCCTGGGTATTCACATCGCGGCTCTTGGTGATGCTTCCGCTGGCAGAATCACCCTCGGTGATGAAGATGGAACTCTCCTCCTTGCGCTCGTTCTTGGCATCGCTGAAATGGATGCGGCAGTCGCGGAGCTTGCGGTTGTGGAGATTAGCCTTCTTGGCACGCTCACGGGCGAGTTTGGTAACGCCCGCCATCGCCTTGCGCTCGCGCTCACTCTCCTTAATCTTATTCTCCAGAATCTCAGCCACATCCTTGTGGATATGGAGATAGTTGTCTACTTCCTTCTTCAGGAAATCGCCTACATACTTATTGATGGTTTCGCCACCATTCGGAGTCATCGTGGTGCTGCCGAGCTTAATCTTGGTCTGACTCTCGAAGACCGGTTCTTCTACGTTGATGGCAATGGCAGCCACCAGTCCGTTTCGGATGTCTACATACTCATACTTGCCGTAGAACTCCTTGATAGTCTTGGCAATATGCTCCTTGAAGGCACTCTGATGCGTACCTCCCTGGGTGGTGTGCTGACCGTTGACAAAGGAATAATACTCCTCGCCATACTGGTTGGTATGGGTGAAGGCAATCTCGATGTCCTCGCCCTTCATGTGGACGATGTCGTAGAGACCTTCATTGGTCATATTATCGCTCAGCAAATCCTGCAGACCATGGCGGCTCAAGATGCGGCGGCCATTGTGCATGATGGTGAGTCCGGTGTTCAGATAAGTATAGTTGCGGAGCATCGTTTCCACGAAATCATCGTGGAAGGAATAATTCTTGAAGAGTGTATTATCCGGCTCGAAGAAGATAAAGGTACCGTTCTCGTCTTCAGTATCTTCCATCGTGTCGCTCTTCAGAATACCTTTCTCAAACTTCAGATGGCGCACCTTTCCGTCGCGGTACGACTTTACTTCGAAGTGGGAACTGAGGGCATTGACCGCCTTCACACCCACACCGTTCAGACCGACGCTCTTCTTGAACGCCTTGCTGTCGTACTTACCGCCGGTATTCAGCACACTTACAGCCTCAACGAGCTTACCCTGAGGAATACCACGGCCATAGTCGCGCACGCTGACACGCAGATTGTCCTCGATATCGATTTCCAGACGGGCGCCTGCGCCCATCTTGAATTCATCGATAGAGTTGTCTACCACCTCCTTCAAGAGCACATAAATACCATCTTCCGGCAGATTTCCATCTCCCAGACGGCCGATGTACATACCCGGACGGGTACGCACATGCTCCATATCGCTCAAGTGGCGGATGTTATCATCGGTATATTCTACCGGCTGCTGCTCCTGAGGGGCATTGGTAAGCTCATCAGCGGCATTCAATTCGCTGTTACCTAAGTTTTTATCTTCAGACATGATTTCCTCCTTAGTTATTCTTATTTATTTTCTTATAACATAGCAAATGATGTTGCAATATTCTGTTTATCAGATAATTGCCAACACAACAATTGCTATTTACCTGATACTCTTAATATAGCAGTTGCGGCGCTTGTGAAGGACTGGATCCAAGACGCCCCATTGTCCCTGCACGGCAGCATTATCTTCCATTTCCACCTGTGTTTCTCCCCACTCGATTCCATACTTCTGATAGATAGGAATCAGGTCGGCAAAGAGCAGCGCATTGGCACCCTTAGCACGGTACTCCGGCTGGATACCGATGAGCAGAAGGTCGACAATCTTGGTTTTATGGAACTTGATGGCGCGCAGCAGATGCCACCAACCAAAAGGAAGCAACCTGCCCCTATGACACTTCTGCAGAGCTCTGGAAAGGGAAGGCATCGTAATACCGATACCTATCATCTTATGATCCTCAGTAGTCCAGTCTTCTATGGCTGTTACAAAGTTCAGGTCGAGCAAAGACAGATACATCTTGATGTACTGGTCTATCTGCTTCTGTGAAAGTTCGGAATAACCATAGAGATGCTTGTATGTATCATTGATGAGGTCAAAAATCTTCTGTCCGTATCCGCCCTGATAAATATCCTTACGGGTAAGTTTGCGGACATGGAGATTGTATCTTTTCTCTATCATCGCCGCTATCTTGGAATATTTCTCCGGGATGGTATCTGGCACCATCAGTTTATACTCTACATACTTATTATCTACGGTAAAGCCCTCCAGAGCCTCAATGTGCTCCGGATAATATGAATAATTATAAATGGTAGGCATGGTGCCTAGCTGGTCAAAGCCCCAGGTAAGCATGCCTTCTGGATCCATATCGGTAAAACCCAGCGGACCTACAATATCTTCCATTCCCTTCTCCTTACCGTATTTTTCTACAGCATCGAGAAGAGCCTTGGAAACCTCGCGGTCGTCAATGAAATCAATCCAGCCGAAACGGACCGACTTCCTGCCCCATTTATTGTTTGCCTTATGATTGATAATGGCAGCGACGCGACCTGCCAGCTTGCCGTCCTTATAGGCAAGAAAATACTCTGCCTCGCAGAACTCGAACGCTGCGTTCTTGTCCTTGCTCAGAGTATTCATGTCGTCGCTGAAAAGATTAGGCACATCATATTCGTTGCCTTCGTAGAGGTCGTAATGGAAGTCGATGAACGTCTTCAAGTCCTTCTTTGTTTCGACCTTTTTAATTTCTATTAATGACATGATTTTCAAACTAGTTTGCAATATTATAAATGCAAAAGTAGCAATATTTTGGCAAATTACCAAATATTGCTACTTTTTTTGCAGTTTTTTAGGGGTTAATTTTTAATTACAGCTCCCAAACTAGCCTATATCACCCATTTAGTGGTGGTTTTGGCGGAATATCTTTACCTGATAATTTTAAGCACTGGCGGAAAACTAACACTCTCCAAGGAATCACAATAAGAAAAAGCTCGATCATCTATTCTCCCCAACACTGGCGAGAAGTGCGAAGTGTCGGATGAAGCGAGAGATGGTTCATCAAATGAGTAGTGAAATTATGAGGGTGGAGTCGATTACAGAAGACAATATGGAGTCAAATTGCTCCATGACCCGAAAATATTCCTCCAAAAGGAGTGAGTTTCTCAGATTTAATTTGTATCTTTGCCATGTCATATCAGAGTTTTGCTTGTTTTCTTTTCGCAACATTAAGATAAGTGAAAATTCTGACATAGCAAAATCCAGAGTAACTTTTTGTTGCTCAGGCGCTTAAAATGTTTAATTGATAATAGTGTTGCGGAATTAATGGAATAACCAGAAATGAAATTGAAAAGACATCTACTGACAGCTGCCCTGACACTCTTTTGCCTATCGGCAGCTAACGCCCAACTGCTAAGAACAACAGTGGAGCAAGGGGAAATTGAAGGTGTGGAACATGAAGGATTCGCCCTATACAAGGGAATCCCATACGCTGAAGCACCAGTGGGCAACCTCAGATGGAAAGCCCCAGTGAGCAAGAAGCCTTGGAAGGGAGTATTCAAAGCAGATAAATGGGGAGACCGTCCACCACAGCCCATTGACCCTAACCAAAATGGTGGAGAGCTGGGCATGAGCGAGGACTGCCTATACCTCAGTGTGGAAACGCCAGCCAAGAGTAAGAATGACAAACTCCCTGTTTTTGTGATGATTCATGGAGGAGCCTTTCTTACTGGCTCCTACAGTGGAACTCAGGAAAGCTTTGTCAAGGAAGGCATCATCTATTGCAGCATAGAATACCGCTTGGGAGCCTTGGGATTCATGGCACATCCAAAGCTGAGTAAGGAATCAGGCAAGAACATATCTGGTAACTATGGCATCCTTGATCAAGTGATGGCCTTAAAATGGATTCACGACAATATCGCTGCCTTCGGTGGAGACCCAGACAAGATTACCATTGCTGGAGAATCTGCCGGTGGTATCTCGGTAAGTATACTATGCGCCTCTCCCCTTGCCAAGGGACTCTTCCGAGGAGCCATCAGCGAAAGTGGTAGCTCCTTCTGGCCTGTGGGTGAAAGCAGAAATGGTAACACAGCCATGCTCACCACCAAAGCGGCAGAAGCAGGTGGACTTCTCCTTCAAAAGAAACTCAAGGCTAAGAACTTGAAGCAGCTAAGAAAAGTTCCGGCTATGGACATCGTGAAGAATACCGCCTTTGAGTCTTTTTGGCCGAACGTTGACGGCTACTCCATCACCGATGACCAGTATAAGCTCTATGAAAAGGGAAGCTACAATGATGTAAATGTCATCATAGGAACCAACAGCGACGAAGGAAGTATGTTTAGCCGCCCTGTCAGTGTAAGTGACTATGAGAAAAGAATCCATGAGATATATGGAAGTTGGGCAGACCAGGTTCTCAGTCTCTATCCTGCCAAGACAGAGGAAGAAACCTACTTCGCTCAATCCGACATTTTCCGTGATGGCTCCTTTGCATGGGGAACGTATGCCTGGGCTAACCTGCAGAGCAAGACCGGCAAGGGCAAGGTGTATATGTATTACTTTGACCAAGACTCTGAGAACACCATCGTGAAAAGCCGCAAGGGAGGAGCCAGCCATGTGGCAGAGATGCCATTCATCTATGGCTATAAGTTTGGCTCTGGAAAGATGACCGAGACGGAGCAGCACATGGAACAAATCATGTCACGCTACTGGATCAACTTTACCAAGACTGGCAATCCAAATGGGAATAGCCTTCCTTTCTGGACTACCTACCAGGAAGGTAAACCAACGGTGATGATTATGAAGGAAGGACTGCATTTGGGTCCTGTTCAAAATCAAAAGCAAATGGACTTCTTCGAGAAGTTCTTCAAGGAAAAAAGAAAATAATACGTCAAGTTCCAAGTGGCATTCCTCCCACTTGGAACTTTTTCTTTAAAGAGATAAAACGCCGCATTGTTCACCATAAAATGGCGCATAGATACGAATGCTCGCATGATGCGGATGTTTGCTTCAACAGCAGTCGATGACTTCAAGACTCCACTAAGCATAGCTACCCCTTGCTCTGTGAAAGCATAAGGCAGTTTTCTTACACCGCCCCAACTTGAAGTCGCAAATTGCGACTTCAAGTTATCAAATTCATTTGGGGGCAATTGAAACATAAAGTCTTCAGGGAAACGCTCTATATTACGTTTTACCTGCTCATTCAATCTTTTTATTTCTACTCCATACAGCTCAGCCAAGTCACGGTCAAGCATCACTTGTTGTCCTCTGATAACTCGTATCAGAGACTCCACTTTATTTTCTACAGGCAATTGCTGTCCTTCCATCTGTTCCAATTCCTTTTCCTTTGCCATTTCCTTTGGTTTTGAATATTTTGGCAAAGATACAACTATTATTGGAAACAAGCAAGGATTTTCTAGAATGTTTTTGTTTGAGGTGTCAAATTGGAACATCAAACGATACAATAGGATGGTTTCAAAGTCGCAATTTGCGACCTTGAAGAAGTTTGGAAGTCGCAATTTGCGACTTCCAAACACAAATATTACTTAATAGCTATCTTCAAGTCATTACCCTTTATCTTAGCGATGACGATGCTTTCATTCGGCTTAGCAAAGTGAAGAACACCTTGCACCGCCTTGGCACTTCCGAGATTCACGCCGTTTACAGAATAGAAGGTTACCACCTCTCCATCATTCAGGCCAGAGATTGTAATGTCGTTATCCGTCGTTACCATTACCCCTCTTGTTTTCACAAGATTGATGTTATTGGTATCATCGCCGCCCTCGGCATTGAGCCAATAGAGCGTAGCCGTCGCCTTATCCGATGCCTTATAACCATCAGCTGTTGCATAGACCGAAATGTCCAACTTTCCATTCAGCTGCACTTTACCTTCTGTATTATATTTATCGGTTGCCACATCTGAATCCTTGATGGTATAATGGTATTCTGCACCTGGGGTTGAACTTTCGAAAGAAAGATTACCTGAAAAAAAAGTCAAATTCGGCGTAGAGCAACTTGATAAAGTACCAGGATTTATTTCTTCATCCGCTGATTGTATAATCCCAAAACCATTCCAAATATTAGTGCTCTTATATTCCGATAGCGATTTATTTGGGACATATAATATTTTTGAAGATAGCGCCTCAAATGAATACGAATCAAGAACTGGTGGATTCTTCGCAAAACAAACGACCTTAATTAATTTATCACACCCATTGAAAGCAAAAGACTTTATCTTCTTAACTGAAGATGGGATAATTATACATTCTAACGAACTGCAATAGCCAAATGCGCCATAATCTATCATTTCCAAAGATGAAGGAAGAGCAATTTCTCGTAATGAAGAACAATTATCAAACATATAGTCTTTCATTTCTTTTAATGCGGCACTAATTATCGCTTTTTCTAATTGTTTACAATTATTAAAGCAGGAGGACTCTAGTTCAATAACAGAAGATGGTATCTTTATAGACTTTAAATACTCACAACCAGAAAAGCACTGCGCTCCTATTTTCGTAACGGAATTCGGTATTTCAATTTCGCTTATAGGAGTTAATGCAAAAGCCATATCCCCTATTTCCGTTATAGTCTCACTCAATTTTATTTTTTTTATACCCGAACTGATAAAACAAGAATTCTCCAAAAACTTTACACTTTGTGGAATCTCTATTTTCCCGAGATTTTGGCATGAAGAAAAGCAATTACTACTAATTCTCTTCAAGTTGCTAGGCAGTTTGACTTCAAATAAGTTGTCACAATACGAAAAACAATAGCTCCCGATTTCCGTTACACTATTTGGAATAGAAATTGTACTAATTTTACAGTGTTCAAAACAACTTTGGCCTAAAGAATGAACCGAGGCTGGTATATCAACCTTTGTGATAGAACTTGCCTCAAAACAATGAGCACCTAAAGAACCAACATAAAATTCCACACCATTATATGTAAATTTTGCAGGAATTGAAATTTCACCTTCATAATCATTAGCCAATAACGTCGCCTCACACTTTTCCGAATCAATCAAATACTTAAATCCATCTACTATAACAACATCAGAAGCCATAATTGTTGTACAACAACAAAACATCATTAGCAATGCTACCAAAAGTTTAGAGAATATAAAATGTTTCATACTTTAATTAAATTTATAGATTTTGTTAATTGTTCATTTACGATTTTATCCATACCACTACCAGTATAATACCTGCCGAAAGTATCGTCTATTTGTGAATAGAGATTGGCAAACCAAAGTTCTTCCTTTGCCATTTGGAACGCAATAGAATTTAGATATTCTTTTGTCGACAAGCCATCAGGAGTTTCATTACAAACATACATTAATAGTTGTTGTAAGTTTCGTATATAATGTTCATAACATATCAGCCAAGAAGCTAAGAATAACCGAAAAGCAAATATTGTCTTATCGGATAGCATTCTTACTTTATTATAATGCTCTTCTGAAATACGATAGACGCTTATACAATATTTCCGTCGATATTCCAAAATAGCTTTTTCGAACTTCATATTACAACTCTCATACTCTTCTGTTCCTTCCAAATATTTATCTTGTTCCAATTCCCAAAACGAGATTCCTTGCCAGTCACTATCTTTCAATATTCCAAGGTACTTTTCTTGAGATACAACATTTATGATTTTGGCAACCTCGTTATAAGCAAACAAGAAACATTGCCTTGCTACATATGTCTTAGGCTTCCGAAACAAGTCTTCTGTTAGAATAACAGCATTAAGCCTCAAGCTATCAGTTAATTTTCTATGATTGTCTTGCATAGAATAAAATGCTGTTTTGAACTGCACTTGCGCATAATTTTTTCGTTGGTGCCTAAAGGTACACAACATCGTAACAGCACTGGCTACCGTTGCAAGAGCAGAAACTGATGCAACCATAAGGTCAATGAAGTTATCGGGTTTACTATTGTAAATATCCCCCATACAAATACTAACTTTTGCCATCGAATCCCCAACTGGCGATTATCATTCTTATAGCTGACGGCAAAATAAAAAAACGTGGGATTCTACCTGTTACCCGTCCCACGAATCGAGGCCTTCGCATTGCCCAATGTAGTTGAACGAGCAACGTCGAAGCCCACGCCGATATGTATACACTTCTCCCTATACGGATATAAGACTCATCACAAGACGCAATAAGCCATACCAGTAAAGGGATGCGAAATATATCACATCCCGAGGGCATCTACCGTTGCAATGCTCAAGACTACATTTGAAAGTTGCGAAGTTTCGATTCGTCAAGAACAAAGCGTCAAGTAAACGCCTTTATATTATGTCGTGATACCTTTATCCCACTTACCTTTTCTCCCATCTTAGTACTAGAAAGTCGCTTAAAGCAGCTCCAAATACCTCGACACGGCGTGAGCGAGTGTGGTATCGGTTGCAAAGGTAATGAAAAAAATGATTACTCACGTATTTTTAGTTGATTATTTTTCGTTGTTTGGATAAAAACTGATGGTTGGGAACATTAAGAAGCCCTATTGCTACCATACATAGTAAAAGCGTAAAGTCTAAACGAAACAGTTGAGTTAGCGAAATGAAGTAGTTGAATTGGTGAAATGAAGTAGTTAAGTTGATGAAATGAAGCGGATGAGTTAGCCGACAGATATAGCTGAGTTAACCAACAGATATAGCTGCGTTAGCTGATAGATATAGCTGTGTTAGCCAACAGATATAGCTGCGGCAGCTGATAGAGTCGAATCCGGTGGCTAGTAGAGACGAATCATCTTGTTCGATGAACCACAATATTCTCTACCATCAAACCTTCATTCACCCCCTAGCTTATACATTTTCGAGGTTTTCGCAAGCTCTTTCCTGGTTTTAAGACTCTAATCTTTTTAAAACATCCAAAAAGAGCTTGGAAATCTCCTTAATCCTATGCCTTCTCCGTTATTACCAACACATGGCTTTCGTCGCTCAATGTGGTAGCGAAGATATAGGTTTCACCGCCATCTTTCAGTTTCAGACGCTTGCGCAATTCGGCTACGGAGAGGGGGAAGTTGCGGGTAGCGATGTTCGCCTTGGTGATTCCTGACAGATGACGCTTCAACTCCTTTTTATTAAAGGAGGAGATGGCAATGATGCGGAAACTTCTGCCCGGGAAGACGGTGATAGGCTCACGGCTCACGAAAAGATGACTGTTCTTGGAAAGCATCCTTGCATCATATCGCTCGGAAAGAACACCAAAACAGCCGGCTTTCATCAACGAGGCATTCGGCTCGTAAAGATACTGCATCTCTTCAAGGGTGGATGGGGCTATCTTCACCGAAGAAGACTCCATATCCAACTCATCGCAGACGAAGGACTGGGCATCATTGACACAATAAATGCGGAGATTGCCCATATTTCGAGCAGAGAGCACTAAAAGGAGTTCCTTGCACTCATTATTCACGGAGATGATATGAACCTCTCTTACGTGGCTTAATTCGCTTATGGCACGGTGCCAATCGAGCATCGGAGAGAGTTTGATGATGACGTAATCTGCCTTCGAAAGCATTTCTTCCTGCAAAAGGGTTACATCGGGCGTACAATCTTTCAAGGATACTACCTTGTTGCCAGCATCGTCTCTACGGGCAGGATCGATGAAGATCAGCTTAAGACCAAGCTTGGTCTTAAGTAATGACTGCGGCTGGTCTTCAGTTATGCCTAAAGAATCTGATGCAGCAGCCTCTTTCTTTGAAGCAAAAGAATGCAGAACCTCTATTCCGTCTCCATTCTTCACGATGGCGTTCTTCAAGCCCAACCGCCCAAAGTTTTCCTTCGCTGCTTCACAGAGATGAGTCTGACGCTCCACATACATCGACTTCACGCCCAATCGGGAAGCGATGTAAGAGAAGTCTACTCCGAAGCCGCCGGTCAGGTCAACAAACCCGGTTTCTTCAGAAAAATCTCCTTCATGAGGTTCTTCTTTTATTTCATTAACATTCTCTTTTGATTCTGTTAATATCTGTTGCTTTTTGCAAGTAGCTTCATTTTTGGCGAATTCTGAATCAACTGCCCCTTTGCCGGCAAATTCGCAAATTTCAGAAAGATGAAGATTTGAGGCGTTTTCGCTCTCCTTCTCCTTTTCTTCTCCGTTTTCGGATGATGAAGGAGACAAACCGAGCAGTCGGGCAGCGAGTTCAGCCTTATAAAGTGCCGTTTGCTCTGACGAACATTGCTCCATCGAAATATGAGGGGGATAGATAAGGCCATCGATGCTTGCCCAACGGGGCAGTTTTACACGAGCCATCTTTCGCCCGCGAATCTGGTCGAGAGCGAAAGGCATATCTACCTCGGGATACTTGCTGCCGAGGAAAGCCAACTGGCGAACATCATCGTCCTGATGCTGGCGGATAAAATCGAGCGTTGCTTGGTTCATTATTTCTGTTGAGTGATTCGTCATTACATTACTTATTCTTAATAACCGCAAATTTACGATATTCTGATGAGATTACAAAATATTTCTCAGAATATCTGATAATTTATATCGGGATGCACCAAAAACAGGATGCTCCCGGCTATAATCTACCCTTTTTCCTGGCTATATGATTCTAACAGCAGGCAGAAATAAATACATAACTATCGGAGATAGAACAACTGACTAGGAAAAACAGAAGGCTAGTAGAAGGCAAACAGAAGGCTGGCAAAAGGCAAACAGAAGGCTGGCAAAAGGCAAACAGCCGACTAGCGCAACAGAGGCTAGTCGGCTGTTCCTGTATAACAGTTTGCCAAACATCCTTTCTCTTATTTCAAGAGAAGCACGGTTGGCAGGAATATCGCAATCAGCTCTTCACTCTTCATCATTTCTATATAAACAACTGAAACACAATACATTACGCAGGTGAAGAGATATTCTGCACTCTTCACCCACTCTTCACCACTCTTCACCTTTTACGATTTTAGGAAAGGTATAAACGCAGAGCCGCTTAGCTGTCAACAGCCTAAAAAGGTGAAGGGCGGGTGAAGAGTAAAAAACCACTCTTCACCCGCCCAACTTTCTATTCTTCAACCACTTACACCCAAAAGGTGAAGAGTGAAGAGTTGTTGGGAAAATTCTCTCGCATCCGTAAAGATGCAGAGAGAAAATTCCGGTGTCTCAAAAGAAACGATGGATTAGTCAGCCAACTTAGCCTTCAAGAACTCACGGTTCAAGCGGGCGATGTTAGCGATAGACTCGTTCTTAGGACAAACAGCCTCGCAAGCACGAGTGTTTGTACAGTTACCGAATCCAAGCTCATCCATACGTGCAATCATCTTCTTAGCACGGGTAGCAGCCTCTACACGACCCTGTGGGAGAAGTGCCAACTGGCTAACCTTTGAGCTGACGAAGAGCATTGCAGAACCATTCTTACATGCTGCAACACAAGCACCGCAACCGATACATGTAGCGCAATCCATTGCCTCGTCTGCATTCTCCTTAGGAATCAGGATAGCGTTAGCATCCTGAGCCTGACCTGTACGAATGCTGGTGTAACCACCTGCCTGGATAATCTTGTCAAATGCTGAACGGTCTACCATACAGTCCTTGATGATAGGGAAACCAGCAGAACGCCAAGGCTCAACGGTGATAACGTCACCATCGTTGAAACGACGCATGTAGAGCTGACATGTTGTAGCACCACGCTCAGTCTTACCATGAGGTGTACCATTAATATAGAGAGAGCACATACCGCAGATACCCTCGCGGCAGTCGTGGTCGAAGACGAAAGGCTCCTGACCTGACTCGATGAGCTCCTCGTTCAAGATGTCGAGCATCTCGAGGAATGAAGTATCATCTGGGATGTTCTTCATCTCGTGTGTATCGAAGTGACCCTGTGCTGTAGGACCGTCCTGCTTCCAATACTTAACTGTGAAACTTATATTTCTTGCCATTGTCTTGTTCGCTTTTTAATTCTTGTAATTTCTTGTCTGTACCTTAATTGCCTCATACTCGAGAGGTTCCTTGTTGAGCACTGGAGCAGTTGTATCGTTGCCCTGATACTCCCAGCAACCTACGTAGAAGAAGTTCTCGTCATCACGCTTAGCCTCGCCTTCCTCTGTCTGGTACTCCTCACGGAAGTGACCACCACAGCTCTCGTTGCGGTGCAATGCATCGTAAGCGATCAACTCGCCCATCAAGATGAAGTCACGCAAGTGGATAGCCTTATCCAACTCTACGTTCAAGCCTTCCTTCTTGCCAGGGATGAAGAGGTTCTTGTTGAATTCCTCGCGCAGAGCCTTCATCTTCTTCAAGCCTTCCTCAAGACCTTCCTTGGTACGACCCATACCTACATGCTCCCAAAGGATGTGACCCAACTCCTTGTGGATAGAATCTACAGAGCGCTTGCCCTGGATACCCATCAGGCGGTCGATTTCCTTCTGAACACCTGCCTCTGCCTCTGCGAACTCTGGGAGATCGGTAGAGAGCTTAGGCCACAATGCCTGGTCGGCCAAGTAGTTCTGGATAGTGTATGGCAATACGAAGTAACCGTCAGCCAAACCCTGCATCAAAGCAGATGCACCAAGACGGTTAGCACCGTGGTCAGAGAAGTTACACTCACCAATAGCGAAGAGACCAGGGATTGTGGTCATCAACTCGTAGTCAACCCAGATACCACCCATTGTATAGTGGATAGCAGGGAAGATCATCATTGGGTTGTAGTACTTCACGCCGTTAATCTCGTTAGCCAACTCACCTGGGTTAACGTCGGTAATCTCCTCATACATATCGAAGAGGTTGCCATAACGCTGCAGGATAACGTCGATACCGAGACGGTTAATAGACTCAGAGAAGTCGAGGAATACGGCAAGACCTGTGTTGTTGACACCGAAGCCCTTGTCGCAACGCTCCTTAGCTGCACGAGAAGCCACGTCACGAGGAACCAGGTTACCAAATGCTGGGTAACGGCGCTCCAAGTAGTAGTCGCGGTCTTCCTCAGGAATATCAGAACCCTTCTTTGTACCAGCCTGCAATGCCTTAGCATCCTCAATCTTCTTAGGAACCCAGATACGACCATCGTTACGGAGTGACTCTGACATCAAAGTCAACTTACTCTGGTTTGTACCGTGAACAGGGATACATGTAGGGTGAATCTGAACGTAAGATGGGTTAGCGAAGTCAGCACCCTTGCGGTAGCACTGGATAGCTGCTGTACAGTTACAACCCATAGCGTTTGTAGAAAGGAAGTAAGCGTTACCATAACCACCGGTAGCGATAACTACGGCGTTGGCAGAGAAACGCTCCAACTTACCTGTGATCAGATTCTTGGCGATGATACCACGAGCGTGACCGTCAACGATAACGATATCCTCCATCTCGTAACGGGTGAAGAGCTTTACCTTACCTGCCTCAACCATGCGGCTCAAAGAAGAGTAAGCACCGAGGAGGAGCTGCTGACCTGTCTGACCCTTAGCATAGAATGTACGAGATACCTGAGCACCACCGAAAGAACGGTTAGCCAACATACCACCGTACTCACGAGCGAAAGGAACGCCCTGAGCTACGCACTGGTCGATGATGTCGTTGCTCACCTCAGCCAAACGGTAAACGTTAGCCTCACGAGCACGGTAGTCACCACCCTTTACTGTATCGTAGAACAGACGGTAAACAGAGTCACCATCATTCTGATAATTCTTAGCTGCATTGATACCACCCTGTGCTGCGATAGAGTGAGCACGACGTGGAGAGTCCTGGATGCAGAAGTTCAAAATGTTGAAGCCCATCTCGCCGAGAGAAGCAGCAGCAGAAGCACCTGCCAAACCTGTACCTACAACGATAACGTCGAGCTTTAACTTATTCTTTGGGTTAACCAAACGCTGGTGAGCCTTATAGTTGGTCCACTTCTCAGCAACTGGTCCTTCAGGTATTCTAGAATTTAATGTTTTTGCCATAATCTTTTTTAATACTTAAATGATTACACGAATTATGCGCAGCACAAAGATGGAGCGCAACCGAAAGCGAATGCCAATACAACTACGATGAAGAGGAGAAGCAGGATGGTAGAATAAATCATACCAATCATCTTCCAACGGCAGAACCAAGTCTTACCGCTCCAACCGAGAGTCTGAATAGCACTCCAGAAACCGTGAGTGAGGTGGAACCAAAGAGCTACCAACCAGATGATGTAGAGAACTACGAACACTGGGTTAGCGAAGGTGTCCTGAATGAATGCGAAGCCGTCTGCTGGGCTGTGACCGAAGCTTGTACCCAAAAGCTCTGCAAACATCATGTTGTACCAGAAATTGAAGAGGTGAAGCAACAAACCGAGAACGATGATGATACCGAGCACCAACATGTTCTGGCTAGCCCACTCTACTTTTTCTGGCTTTGCTGTTACCTCGTAACGCTGGTTACCGCGAGCACGACGGTTCTGTGCTGTCAGGATGAAAGCGTAAACGATGTGACAAACTGCCAAAGCTGCCAAACCTAATGTTGCAACTACGGCGTACCAGTTAGCACCCAACAACTCGCAGATTGTGTTGTAAGCTTCTCCAGAGAAAAGCGCAACCACATTCATGCAACCGTGGAATGTCAAGAATAGAATAAGTGCGATACCAGTTACTGACATCACTACCTTTCTACCAATAGATGAATTGATTAACCACATAAATGATTGAAATTTAATTATTTAACTGTTTGAAACTAATTTATATTCCACACTTTTCGTCCCTGCAATACCTATTTTTTGGCATTCTGCAATCCTCATTTCTAGGTATATTTTCGCAAGTCTGCTGCAAAATTACTATATTTTAATGATTTATCAAAGTATTTTTGCTAAAATTTCGATTTTATTTCTTACTTTTGCCGAAAATTAGAAAAAATATAGATTAAACGAAGTATGAAATTCAATTATGACGTGCTCGTTATCGGTGGAGGACATGCCGGATGCGAGGCTGCTGCAGCCTCTGCAAACATGGGTGCCAAAACCTGTTTGATAACGATGGATATGAACAAGATTGGTCAGATGAGTTGCAACCCCGCCATCGGAGGTATTGCCAAGGGACAGATTGTGCGCGAAATCGATGCTTTGGGCGGACAGATGGGTATCGTAACGGATAAAACCGCCATCCAGTTCCGAATGCTCAACATCGGCAAGGGTCCTGCCGTATGGAGCCCCCGTGCCCAATGCGACAGAGGAAAGTTTATCTGGGAATGGAGAACCATCCTCGACCATACCGACAACCTCGACATCTGGCAAGACCAGGCTGACGAACTGCTCGTTGCTAACGGAGAAGCCATCGGCGTAAAAACCATCTGGGGAGCCGAATTCTATGCCAAGAGCATCATCATCACCGCTGGAACATTCCTCAACGGACTGATGCATATAGGAAGAAAGATGGTAGAAGGCGGAAGATGCGCCGAACCTGCCGTACACAACTTTACGGAGAGTATCACCCGATGGGGTATCACTACAGCCAGAATGAAAACCGGAACTCCGGTCAGAATTGACAAGAGAAGTGTTCATTTCGAAGATATGGAAGAACAGCCGGGCGACAGCGATTTCCACCAGTTCTCTTACATGGGAGAACATCGGGTTCTGAAACAATTGCCTTGCTGGACTTGCTACACCAACAAGAAGGTACACGAAACTTTAAAAAGCGGTCTCGCTGACTCACCTTTATATAATGGTCAGATTCAGAGTACCGGTCCACGTTACTGCCCGAGTATAGAAACGAAGCTCGTCACCTTCCCCGACAAGGATCAGCATCCGCTCTTCCTGGAACCGGAAGGCGAAGATACGAACGAGATGTATCTGAACGGTTTTTCTTCGAGCATGCCGATGGATATCCAGCTGAATGCGCTTCACGAGATTCCTGCTTTGAGAGATGCCAAGATTTACAGACCGGGATACGCCATCGAATACGATTACTTCGACCCTACCCAACTCAAACATTCACTGGAGTCGAAAATCATCAAAGGTCTCTTCTTTGCCGGACAGGTGAACGGAACCACCGGTTATGAGGAAGCAGGAGGACAGGGAACCGTGGCAGGAATCAACGCAGCCTTGCATTGTGTTGGCGACAAAACATTCGAGATGAACCGCGATGAGAGTTATATCGGGGTACTCATCGATGATCTCACCACAAAGGGAGTTGACGAACCATACCGTATGTTTACTTCCAGAGCCGAATACCGCATTCTGCTCCGTCAGGACGATGCCGATGCCCGACTCACCGAAAAAGCATACGAACTCGGAATTGCCAAGCGCGACCGTTACGACTGGTGGATAGAGAAAAAAGAAGCCATCGGAAGAATCATCGAATTTTGCGCCAACTATCCTATCAAGAAGGATGAGATAAATCCAAAACTGGAAGCACTCGGTACTACTCCACTTCGCGCCGGCTGCAAGCTCATCGACCTCATCGCTCGTCCGCATCTGAACCTCACGAATCTTTCGGAGATTATTCCGGACCTGAAGGCTGCACTGGAAACACCAGCTAACCGAAAGGAAGAGATAACGGAAGCTGCAGAAATCAAGATGAAGTACAAAGGTTACATCGAACGAGAACGCCTCATTGCCGATAAGATGCACCGATTGGAGGACATCAAGATAAAGGGCCGTTTCAACTATTCCGAACTCCACGAAATCTCCACAGAAGGACGCCAGAAACTCGAGCGAATCGACCCGGAAACCTTGGCACAGGCAAGCCGGATTCCGGGCGTATCACCAAGCGACATCAACGTGATGCTTGTATTACTCGGAAGATAAGCCGTTTCACAGCGAAAAACAAGGGAATTCCCAATGTTTCACGTGAAACAGGCTATCAATAAAACATTTGATGCTCAACCGCTTAAGAAAGGTTGCATCAAGTGTTTTGTGGTTAAAGTAAAACTTCAGCAATTCGTGAAACAAAAGCGGATAAAATCGAGCAAAAGGCAAAAACAAACGGGCAAAAAGCCCATAAAAAGGAACAAGAAAAAAGAACAAAATAAGTATCAATTTAAAGCATAAAAAGTAATGAACAATCAGCTATTATTAGACAATCTGCGTTGCATTCCAGATTGGCCAATCAAGGGTGTAAACTTCCGCGACGTTTCAACCCTTTTCAAGAATCCTGCATCTTTAAAAGAGATCAGCGATGAGATGTATGAACTCTACAAAGACAAAGGAATCACCAAGATTGTAGGCATCGAATCACGCGGTTTCGTAATGTCTTCTGCCCTTGCTATTCGTCTCGGAGCCGGCGTAGTTTTATGCCGCAAACCAGGCAAACTTCCATGCAAAACCGTACAGGAAAGTTATGCTAAGGAATATGGCATGGATACTATCGAAATCCACGAAGATGCCATCAATGAGAACGATATCGTACTCCTCCACGACGACCTCCTCGCTACCGGCGGAACCATGAAAGCAGCATGCGACCTGGTAAAGAAATTCCATCCGAAAAAGGTATATGCCAACTTCATCATCGAACTCGTAAACGAGAATTTCGAAGGCAGAAACTCCTTTGATCCAGACGTTGAAGTAACTACTTTATTACAGTTATAAGCAGCAAAAATACTGCAAGAATGCAGCAAGGAAGCAGTAAAAGACACTAGAGCGTTGCCGTTTCACGTGAAACAGTAACGCTCGTTTTCCCTTTAAAAACAAGTAAAAATATGACGAAACAAGAGAATGAGGAGCGCTTGGCAAGGCTTAAAAACATAGTTTTAAGTATGCCGGAAAAGCCAGGAAGCTACCAATATTACGACGAAAACCATACGATTATATATGTGGGAAAGGCAAAAAATCTGAAGAGAAGAGTATCTTCCTACTTCCATAAAGAGGTAGACAGATACAAGACAAAGGTGCTTGTTTCTAAGATTCACGACATATCTTATACAGTCGTAAACACAGAAGAAGACGCACTTTTGCTTGAAAACAGCCTGATCAAAAAGTATAATCCAAGATACAATGTCCTGCTGAAAGACGGCAAGACATACCCTTCTATATGCGTAACAAACGAGTATTTTCCGCGCATTTTCAAGACTCGTCATATCAATAAAAAAGTGGGAACCTTCTTCGGTCCTTACCCTCATATCGGCAGCATGTATGCCGTTTTAGAGGTCATCAAGAAGCTTTATAAGCCCCGCACTTGCAGAATGCCTATCACCAGAGAAGGCGTTGCTGAAGGCAGATACAAGCCATGTCTGGAGTATCATATCCACAACTGCGGAGCACCCTGCATCAACAAACAGAGCTATGAGGAATATCAGGAAAACATGCGCCAGGCACGTGAAATTCTGAAGGGAAACACGCGGGAAGTAAGCAAATATCTCTACGATTTGATGATGAAAAATGCCGAACTTCTACGTTTTGAAAAAGCCGAAGAATATAAGAAAAAGTACCAATTACTGGATGAATTTGAGGCAAAAAGCGAGGTGGTAAGCCATACAATTACAGATGTAGATGTCTTCACCATCGTAAATGATGATGCCAACAAAAACGCCTTCATCAACTATATTCACGTAAAAAACGGAACCATCAACCAGAGCTTCACCTACGAATATAAACGTAAGCTGAAGGAGAGCGACGAGGAACTTCTGATTACTGCCATTCCAGAAATCAGAGAGCGTTTCCACTCCACATCGAAGGAGATAATCGTGCCCTTCGAAATGGAATGGAAGCTGAAAGATGCAACCTTCTTCGTACCCCAGAGAGGAGACAAAAAGCACCTTCTGGAGCTGTCGGAAATGAACTGCAAGCAGTATAAATTCGACCGTCTGAAGCAGGCAGAAAAGCTCAATCCGGAGCAGAAACAGACCCGATTGATGAAGGAATTACAAGCAAAACTGAAGCTTCAAAAGCTGCCTTATCAGATAGAATGTTTCGATAATTCCAACATATCCGGTACTGATGCCGTGGCAGGTTGCATCGTATATAAAGGTATGAAACCATCCAGAAAAGACTACAGGAAATACAACATTAAGACGGTGGAAGGACCGGATGATTACGCATCCATGCAAGAGGTGGTAAGACGCAGGTACAGTCGCATGATAGAGGAAGAAACTGCACTTCCAGACCTCATTATTACCGATGGCGGAAAGGGTCAGATGGACGTAGTCAGAGAGGTTATTGTTGACGAATTACACCTGGATATTCCTATCGCAGGACTTGCCAAGGACGACCGCCATCGGACCAACGAACTACTCTACGGCTTCCCGCCGCAAACCATCGCCCTACCACCCGAAAGCGAACTGTTCAAGGTTCTGACGCAGATACAGGATGAGGTGCACAGATACGCTATCACCTTCCATCGCGACAAGCGCAGCAAGCATGCTCTTCACTCAGAATTAGACGATATCAAAGGCATCGGTCCGAAGGCTAAAGAAGCCCTGCTGAGCAAGTTTAAGAGCGTGAAAAAGATGAAAGAAGCATCGCTGGAACAGCTTTCAGAAGTATTAGGCCCTCATAAGGCAGAAATTCTTTCAAAATATTTCGAAGAAAAAGGCGAGAATATGAAATAAAAGTTGTATATTTGCAGTTCAAACTATACTATATATATTAATAATAAGAAGAAGAACAGAACCGAAGCAAGCATTCCACAAATGCTATTCATAAAGTTCTATGTTCAACATTCAAAGTTCAAAGTAGTAATATGAGAATCGTAATACAGCGTGTCTCTCACGCCTCAGTTACCATAGAAGGAGAGGTTAAATCTGCCATCAGGCAAGGCTATCTGATTCTTCTGGGAATAGAGGAAAGCGACACTTCAGAAGATGTAGACTGGCTGGTCAGAAAGGTAATCGGACTCCGTGTTTTCGACGACGAAAACCACGTTATGAACCGCTCTATCATGGATATAAATGGTGAGATTCTGGTCATCAGCCAGTTCACCCTATTCGCCAGCTACAAGAAAGGAAACCGCCCAAGCTGGCTCAGAGCAGCCAAACACGAAATCAGCATTCCACTCTATGAGGAGTTCTGCAAAAAGCTATCTGATGCACTCGGAAAGCCAGTAGGAACAGGCGAATTTGGTGCCGATATGAAGGTAGATTTACTGAACGATGGACCGGTAACCATCATGATGGATACTCACAACAAGGAATAATGCCCTACCCTGAAAGAAAGGCATCTTTCCCCATAAAAGAATTAGGAAGATGACAATAAAAGAAGCACAAGAAGCTGTAGATCAGTGGATTAAAGAATATGGCGTACGCTATTTCAGCGAACTGACCAATATGGCTTGCCTCACAGAAGAAGTGGGCGAACTGGCACGCGTCATTGCCCGAACATACGGCGAACAGAGTTTTAAGAAAGGCGAGAAACCTAACTTAGGCGAAGAAATGGCCGATGTTCTTTGGGTGCTTATCTGCCTGGCAAATCAGACAGGGATTGACTTGACAGAAGAACTCCAGAAGAGTTTTGACAAGAAAACCAAAAGGGATTCTGAAAGACATAAAAACAACCCAAAACTATCTGAGCATCAGGAAGATAAAGAACAAGATAACAAGAATTAAAATTGCTATTCATATAAAAAACTTAACTTTAATAATTATATAAATAACATTAAGTATGAGCAGTATTAAAGAACAGGTTCTTGCACAGCAGGGACAGTATAAAGAGTCAGACGACAAGTATTTATCAGTTTTGAAGCAGTACAACTGCAACCTCAACGATGAGGAAGTAGCTGCTGCAGTAAAGAAGATTCTCGATGAAAAGGTAGCAGAGAATGAGACCATGGAGGTCAAGAAGTTCCTCTTCGGTAGCATCGAGTTGACTTCTCTCCATACAGAAGATACAGAAGAAAGCATCCTGAAGATGATTGAAAAGGTGAACCAGTTTGCCAAGGATTATCCTCAGCTTCCTCACGTAGCAACCGTATGTACCTACCCTAACTTTGCCGGCCTTATCAGCCAGAGTCTGGAGGTTGACGGCGTAGAAATCGCTGTAGTAAGCGGCAATTTCCCATCCTCTCAGACCTTTATCGAGGTAAAGATTGCAGAAACCGCTATGGCTATCAAGGATGGTGCTACAGAGGTGGATATCGTAATGCCTGTTGGCAAGTTCTTCAGCGAAGATTACGAGGGGCTCTGCGATGATATTCAGGAACTCAAGGAGACATGCGGAGAGCATAAGATGAAGTGCATTCTGGAGACAGGCGATCTGAAGAATTGCAGCAACATCATGAAGGCTTCTATCCTCGCAATGTACTCAGGTTCTGACTATATCAAAACCTCAACAGGCAAGGAGAAGGTCTCAGCTACCCCTGAGGCAGCATACGTTATGTGCCAGGCTATCAAGGCATATTACGAAAAGACTGGCATTCAGATTGGTTTCAAGCCTGCAGGTGGTATCAATACCGTTCATGATGCCGTAGTTTACTACACCATCGTGAAGGAAGTTTTGGGCGAGAAATGGCTGACTAACCAGTGGTTGCGCCTCGGCACATCACGCCTGGCTAACCTCCTCTTGAGCGAAATTCTTGGCAAGGAGATTAAATACTTCTAAAGAAAAGTAACTGATTATCAACAGAATACAAAAAATGCAAAGGGTTGATTCTCTCTGAGAACCAACCCTTTTTATATTATGTTTTCTCTTCAATTTTTATATTAAGCTTTTCTTTCAATCACAAAATCCAAGTAAGCCTTCAAGGCATTGTAAATATCCTTATCCTCAACATAAGTATCGAGGAAATTCATGGCTTCGGCATGGAAATCCCACATGCGCTTATCCGCATATTCAATACCTCCGTTTTCCTTTGTAAATGCCACTAACTGAGCTATTTCATCAGCCGTCACAGTATGAGCCTTTACCTTTCTGGCAAGCTTCATCATCTCCTCATCACCGGTAGACTTCAAAGCATATATTACAGGCAAAGTCAGTTTTCCTTCAACCATATCATTACCAGTAGGTTTACCTATCTCCTTGGAATCATAATAATCAAAGATATCATCACGGATCTGGAAGATGATGCCCAAGTTCTGTCCGAAACGCTTCGCCTCTTCAATCTGCAGTTCTGAAGCATTGGCAGAGATCGCTCCGATACCGGCGCAAGCCTCAAAGAGAGCAGCCGTTTTCTGCTTAATCACCTGATAATAAATATCTTCCGATATCTCTTCATTACTGATACTGTTGAGCTGAAGAATCTCACCATTAGACAGGATACGTCCCAACTCAGCAAGATAACGCACGATTTCCTCTGAATGCGAATAAGATACATGAAGCAAGGCGGTGGAAAGAATGAAATCGCCCACAAGCACAGCCACCTTATTATTATAAGTAGCATTCACGCTAGCCTGTCCGCGGCGCTCTCCACTCTCATCTACCACATCATCATGTACCAACGAAGCGGTATGAAGAAGCTCCAGACCTACCGCAGAATGCTGGGTAACACTGGAAACCTTTCCAAAATTACGTGCCATCAACAAGATGAGTATAGGGCGCATACGTTTTCCTGCGCGCTGACGGATGTGGTCAAGCACCTGGGAAAGGAGGCCATCGCTATGCATAAGAGACTTGTTGAACAAATCTATAAAATCTGCTAATTCTGCCTCTATAGGCAGCTTAATAAGTGATAAATAGTCCATTATATGTGAGTAAATCTACTTAATTTCTGAAATTTGTTACAAAATTAATCAATTCTTCTTGAAATATCGCATTTTTTTAGTAATTTTACACCACAAAAATGAATATTATGGATAAATTGTTCCTTTTAGACGCATATGCGCTCATTTATAGGTCGTATTATGCCTTTATGAAAGCCCCTCGAATCAATTCGAAGGGACTCAATACTTCGTGTGTAATGGGTTTCTGCAATACCCTCAACGAGATACTTACCAAGGAGAAACCTACCCATATTGCGGTGGCTTTCGACCATGGCAAGACCTTCCGTCATGAGGCTTTCCCTGCATATAAAGCTCAACGAGAAGAGACACCGGAAGACATCAAACTCTCTGTGCCTATCATCAAAAATATCCTGGAGGCATATCATATCCCTATCCTTCAGGTAGATGGTTTCGAGGCTGATGATATCATCGGAACCGTTGCCTTGAAGGCAGGTGAAAAGGGGATGGAAACCTACATGCTCACACCCGATAAGGATTACGCACAACTGGTTCGTAACAATGTTTTCATGTTCCGTCCTCGTCATGGCGGTGGATACGAAAAGTTGGGCGTACAGGAAATTGAAGAGAAATACAGCATCACTTCCCCACTCCAGGTTATCGACCTCCTTGCTCTGATGGGCGACTCAGCTGATAACTTCCCAGGCTGTCCGGGCGTGGGAGAAAAGACAGCCATCAAACTTATCAACGAGTTCGGTAGTGTAGAAGGTCTTATCGAGAACTCTTCTCAAGTGAAAGGCAAGCTCCGCGAAAAAGTGGAGGGTGCAGTAGAAGATATCAGGATGTCAAAGTTCCTGGCAACCATACGAACTGATGTTCCGGTAGAGATCAAGATGGAAGATTTGAAACGGGTAGAGCCAGACAATACAAAATTGGATGAAATCTTCACCGAGTTAGAGTTTAAGTCGTTTGCTAATCGAGTTCTTAACAAACCTAAAAAGGTGCAAACAAAGCCTACTGGAGAGCTCGATTTATTTGGCGCACAGCAAGCCGACGGGCAGGAAGAGTCAAAAAACGCGAGTTTTGAGACCCTTAAAACGACCTCTCATTCATATAAACTCATTGATACAGAAGTAGATGCGAGGAAACTTTATGACTATTTATTGACATTCAATATTCTCAGTCTAGACACAGAGACCACATCTACCGCTGCTATTGATGCAGAATTGGTGGGTTTGAGCTTTGCCGTGAAGGAAAAAGAGGCTTTCTACGTAGCAATTCCGGCAAATCGTGAAGAAGCCTTAAAAATCGTAAACATCTTCAAACCTCTCTACGAGAACCCGGAAATCTTGAAAGTGGGGCAGAACATCAAATACGATTACGAGGTGTTGATGAACTACGGCATAGAGATTCAGGGCAAAATGTTCGATACGATGCTCGCCCACTATCTCATCCAGCCAGAACTTTATCACAACATGGATTACTTGGCAGAAGTATTCCTCAACTATCAGACCATCCACATCGAAGAACTGATTGGTCCGAAGGGAAAGAACCAGAAGTCGATGCGCGATCTCGCCCCATCAGACATTTACGAATATGCTGCCGAAGATGCCGACATCACCTTGAGATTGAAAAATGTGCTCGAACCAAAACTCAAAGAGATAGATTGTGAAGATCTGTTCTGGAATGTAGAAATGCCGCTTGTACCTGTTTTAGCCCACATGGAGATGACGGGAGTATGCATCGACACGGATACCCTGAAGGAAACATCCGAGAAACTCACCAACCGCCTCAATGAGATAGAACATCATATCTATGAGTTGGCAGGCGAATCGTTCAATATCGCTTCCCCACGCCAGGTTGGAGAAATACTCTTCGGAAAGATGAAGATTGTGGAGAAGCCTAAGAAGACGAAGACGGGCCAGTACGTAACAAGCGAAGAAGTTCTTCAGCAGCTGCGCAGCAAGAGTCCAATCATCGATGAGATACTGAACTACAGAGGTTTAAAGAAACTTTTGGGAACCTATATAGATGCCCTTCCAAAGCTTATCAACTCTCGCACCGGTCACATTCATGCCTCTTTCAACCAAGCCATCACTGCCACAGGACGTCTTTCTTCAAGTGATCCAAACCTGCAGAATATTCCTGTACGCGATGACGATGGCAAAGAGATACGCAGATGCTTCATCCCAGAACCAGGCTGCCTGTTTTTCTCTGCCGACTATTCACAGATAGAACTTCGCATCATGGCACACCTGAGCCAGGATCCAAACATGGTAGAAGCATTCCGTGAAGGCTCTGATATTCATGCAGCTACAGCTGCCAAGATTTGGCACGAAGACATCAAAGAAGTAACAGATGCACAGCGCAAGAAGGCAAAAACTGCCAACTTCGGCATCATCTACGGCATCACGACCTTCGGTCTTGCCCAACGCATGAACATCGAAAACCGAGAAGCAAAGCAAATCATAGAAGACTACTTCCGCACCTTCCCTGGTGTTCAGGCTTACATGGAGAAGGCAAAGGAAATGGCAAGAGAGAAAGGCTATGCCGAAACCCTCTTCCACCGCCGTCGCTACCTGCCAGACATCAACAGCAAGAATGGTACTGTAAGAGGATTTGCCGAGCGCAATGCCATCAATGCCCCTATCCAGGGCTCTGAGGCAGACATCATCAAAGTGGCTATGATCCGCATCTTCAACCGATTCAGAGCAGAAGGCATCAGGAGCAAGATGATTATCCAGGTGCATGACGAACTCAATTTCTCCGTATATCCGGAAGAGAAGGAAAAGGTAGAGAAGATTGTGGTAGAAGAGATGCAGAACGCCTACCAGCTCAGTGTGCCTCTGGTTGCTGATGCCGGATGGGGAAACAACTGGCTAGAAGCACATTAGAAAAACCAGAAAGCGGCCGCAGAAACCGCAAGGCAACTTAAATAAAAAGAAGCTCGCAAGATACCAAACAATCATCTTGCGAGCTTTTCTTTTTCGAGATGTTTCACATGAAACAATCAAACTTTCTATCAAAACACCACTAAAAAGACAAATAACTCCTTTATTCACAAGTACATCTAGAAATCTTTGTTTATTTAGATTAAAAAGGATAATAAAATTATAATATTTTCAAATTTATTTGGTTCTTACAGAAATAAAGTGTATATTTGCATTGTAAATCAGAAAGATATGCAAACGCACCTGTCTGATTAAAAGTGAATAGATAACACTAATCAATCAAATTAAGAAAGAAAGGAACATTATGAAGAAATATGTTTGCGACGTGTGTGGTTGGATTTATGATCCAGAAGTAGGTGATCCAGAGGGCGGCATCGCTCCAGGTACAGCATTCGAAGACATCCCAGATGATTGGGTTTGCCCTCTTTGCGGAGTAGGCAAGGAAGATTTCAGCCCTGTAGAGGAATAAGGCTCTTTTGGAGGAATCACCCGAAGGAAATCCTCACAAAGGAATCATCTGAATGAAATGCCTGATATTCAGGCAACACATTCATAAAATAATAGGAGGAACCATTATGACAAAAGTTAGAGAAATCTACCGCTGCCAGATTTGTGGCAACGTAGTAGAAGTTGTAAACCCAGGAGCCGTGCTCAGTTGCTGTGGCGAGCCGATGAAGCTGATGAAGGAAAACACCAGTGATGGCGCCAAAGAGAAGCACGTGCCTGTGATAGAACCTATTGAGGGCGGCTATCGCGTAACAGTAGGAAGTGTGGAGCATCCGATGCTTCCAGAGCATTACATCCAATGGATAGAATTGCTCACCCCTACCGATGTGCTTCGTCACGAGTTGAAGCCAGGCGAAAAGCCTGAAGCTATCTTCCTGACCAACGCAGAAGCCAAGGATGTTACGGCTCGCGAATACTGCAATCTCCACGGATTGTGGAAGGGGGTAATTGAAGGATAAAAACCATCATACTAACAAAAGGTCTCATGTTGTCTTCCCAATGTAGGGAATATGACATGAGACCTTTTTAACTTTATTTACATCTCGTTTTTTCCACATTCGCCAGGAAATATCTATCTTTGCCGACAAAACGCTATAGATGATGAGAAGAATATGGAATAATCTTACATCAATATCCTTGCTGACAGCATTATTCACCTGTATCTGTCTGATTTCCTGTTCACAAGACAAAACAGCAGAAACCCTGCGCTCCGTCTACTATTGGAGTACAACATGGCAGATGGAAAGCAGCAAGATGAACTTCATCCAGAAACACCATATCAAGCGACTCTACGTTAGATTCTTTGATGTGGTAAGGGATGCTGATGGAGAAATCATGCCCAATGCTACCCTGCAATTTGATACAACCGAAGAGAATATGACAGCCGAAGAAAAGGAGAAAGAATCTCTGATGCCGAAAGGAATGGAGATTATCCCCGTTGTCTATATCGTAAACGACTGTTTTAAAGCAAAAACCAAGACGAATCCCATCAGCAGCGACAAGTCGGACAGGAAATCTTCAGATGAAACACCCCGGCAACTCGCAGATAAGATTCTGAACCGCATCCTTCAGATGAACGAAGCCAATGACATCGAGAACGTAAAAGAGATTCAGATAGACTGCGACTGGACAGCATCAACGCAAGAAACCTATTTTGAATTCCTCCATTATTTAAAGGAGAAAGCCAAAGACAAGCAGATACAGCTGTCAGCCACCATCCGGTTACACCAGCTCTCGATGACCCCACCCCCTGTGGATAGAGGCATCCTGATGATGTATAATACGGGCGACGTAAAACAGCTTAGTTGCCAAAAGCCGATACTCGATATGAAGGATGTAGCTCCCTATATCCAGCATCTGGCCAGTTATCCGTTGCCGCTTTCTGCCGCTTATCCACTCTTCAGTTGGCGCATCCTCTTCAGAGAAGGAAAGTTCGTTGGCATCATGCATGCAGATGATGACTTCCCTGTTTTGCCAGGCGATAGCATCGTGGTAAGAAAGCCCGAGATGACCGACATTATGGAAGCCATCAAGAGTATCAACCACCAAAACAGCAATATCAACAAAGAGGTCATTCTCTTCGACCTCAACACCGATAATATCAAACGATTTAACTCAGAAGATTATGAAAAGATTTTTAATCATAGGAGTGATGGCAGCAGCATTTAGCACCCACGCCAACGCCTGCGTTGCCGAATACTCTGATCATAACTACTATATGTTCAGCGTGTTCAACCGCGACCAGACTTCGCCAGCGTATCTCTACGACATCGCCAGCTACTGGCAGAAGTATGCCGGCAATACATCCTCCGTCAACTTATCCTTCTACAGATGGAACAAGGAGGATATTCTGAAAGTAGCCCAAAGCAAGAAGGATGCAGGAATGCTTTCTTACTTAAGAAACCTGAATGCCTACCTGGATGCCTGCGAGAAGTTGAATCCCAATGCCTGGAACTACGCCTCGAAGCAAGAACGACTGCTGATACAGCAATCGCTGACACGGCTCAACAATGCCTCCAAAATTTATAAAGGCACCCAACTCAAGAGCCAGTACGCCCTGCTCCGCATGCGCACCAACATGATGAAGGGATTCCACCAGCAGAACATCACCTATTGGAATGCCATCGCCTCCCGACTTCCGAAATCACCATGGCGGGAGGCGATGCGCAACATTTATGCCCGGGCTTTGTGGAAAACGGGACGACACCAGCAGGCACTTGATATCTATGCCGAGCAGGGAGATATGGCAAGCATCAGGGTGCTCGCCCGAAACTATCGCAATCTTGCAGGCATTCAGAGCACTTATCTCAAGAATCCGAACTCGGCAATGCTCACCTATCTGGTGCAGGATTTCGTAAACAACTGTCAGCAGACGATAGACAGTCGCAACCAGAACCCAATAGACAAGGAGTGGATTGAGGAAATAGGCGCCAAGGTCATCTATCAGAAAGAAGCCCTCAACTTCATCACCTTTGCCAATAAGGTCATCGCTGAAGGCAAGACGCAGAATCCTTGCCTGTGGCGTTCTGCCACCGCCATGCTCCATTATCTCTATGGATATCAGCAGGAAGCATGGAAGGAGATTAGTGAAGCTGTCGCCCTGGATGGAACACAGCGAATGAAGGATAATGCAAGAGCCATCCGCCTCCTGGTATCTACCCGAAATGTACAGGTAGATAACGATTATCCGCAATATCTGGTCAGCGAATTCAAATGGCTCAACGAGATGGCGAAGGGAGAAAACCCAAGAAAAGATGATTCCACCAATCCTGACAACCACTATGTAGAGGTGAAGGAGCGCGTGGCTTACCGCGCCCTGTACAATCGGTTCAAGACGATGGCAGATAAGGCGAAAAAGGAAAACCGGCAGGAAGCCGGCAGAGATTACGAAAGCATGGCCACGGCGATGTATGGCATGATGGATGCCTACATGCGAACCTTCTACAAGGAGCAACAGAATGAAGAATACATCAGCCGCTATCTTTATTCATCGGAATACGCCATTCGTCTCGATTCGCTCTCTGCGCAGCAGCTGGCTGATTACTATCGCTTCATCACATCTCCTCATCAGGATGCCTTCGAGCAATACGTCTGCCAGTCACTCTATCGCAATGCCGATTTCTTCAAGGACATGATAGGCACCAAGTATCTTGCCGAGGGTAACTTTGGCGAAGCAGCCCGCTGGCAGAAGGATGTATCCTTGGATTTCATCAACAATCAGGCCATCAGTTTCTACGCCGAAAAGCGAAGCTACGCTGTGCCTTACTGGTTCAACCACCAGAAGGTGAATGATTCGGATATGTGGAGCATCCAGGGCAGTTATGCCCACCTGAAGGAGAACCCGAAATGGAAATTCTGCCAGGAGATGAACCAGCTCATCGGCCAATACAATGTAGCTCGTGAAGGTGAATCCAGAGAGAAACTTGCCTATGAGCTTGCCACCCGCTATTATCAGGCATCCTGCTATGGCGACTGCTGGTATCTTACCCATTATGGCAAGAGTGTAGCCGATAGTGCCCGTACTGGCGAAGCCGATTTCGCAGCTATCGCTCAAGACTATCTCAAGATAAGCAAGCAAAGCAGCAATCTCACGCTTCGCTATCATTCACTCTATGCCCTCTCATCCATCGGTATTGACCCATGGTTTAAGATTACCTATGATGCCAACTGGAAAGAGCAGAAGCTTCTACAGCCACAATCCGCTCAATATCAGGCTATGATGGAATGGAGCAAGTTCTGTCATCAGCATCCGGAAATTGTGGATCAATACACCACCCGATGCGATGTATTGAAACAATTCGAAAAAAATCTCTAATCTCTTGAATCTCATAGGAAAGTTGTTTGCAAAATAAGTCATGGGTAGAAAGAAACATAAGCATCAAGGACATTATTGCAAGATGTGTGGAGAGTATAAATCCAACGAGTCGTTCTGTGGTAAAGGACACAGACTGCACATCTGCAAGAAATGTATATCAATAAGAAATAAGGCTAAAAAAGAAAAGAAACGTTTAGAACATGATAGAATTAACGAAGTCTCAGAAGAAAACAGCTCGCAAGCTCATTAATTTGGGCTTGCAGCGAGAGTGCGCCAAGTTCATGCAATCTACCAAAGATTTCATGAACAAGAACGCATCAGCAGAGGATGCACACGATGCATACCTCAAACTATATGATAAGGTATACCAATTCGACAAGCATATCGCTCGCCGATACGATGGGATGTCAGGAGGTAGATATTACATCACCGTATGTTACCTATACTATGACGGAGTATTGACTGACGAAGACATCCGAGAGTTTGACGATGAAATCTATAACAAGCTTAAAGAAGACAAAGAGTTTTTCCTAAAAAAATAAACAATATTCTTCCAAAAGTAAAAAATGAAAAATAACTAAAGATTTCCTTGCAGCTACCAAATAAAAAGCGTAACTTTGCCGAAATTTCATAAAAATAAGCAATTATGAAGGAAGAAGAAATCAAAGAATTGTTCGAGCAATTCGAAGCTATTGCCAACGAATACGAAGGCGTAGAGTGTTGGAGTGCAAGAGAACTTGCACAAGTGTTGGGTTATAGCCAATGGCGTAATTTCGAAGGAATTATCGAAAAAGCAAAAGCATCATGTACCAATGCAGGGCAAGAGGTATCATACCATTTTGCTGATGTCAGCAAAATGGTCACCCTTGGTTCTGGATCTCAGCGTGAAGTCAAAGACTACATGCTGACTCGTTATGCTTGCTATCTCATTGCCCAAAACGGTGATCCACGCAAGCCACAAATCTCTTTTGCCCAAAACTACTTTGCCGTACAAACTCGCCGAGCAGAATTGGTGCAAAAGCGTTTGCTGGAATACGAACGTGTACAAGCACGTGCAAAACTTGCAGAAACAGAGAAGCGTCTCTCTGGTGTGCTGTATGAAAGAGGGGTGGACAGCAAAGGCTTTGCCATCATTCGCTCACTAGGTGACAAGGCGTTGTTTAATCTCGACACGGCTCTTCTCAAACGTAAATTGGGTGCTCCTAACAGCCGACCTCTCGCCGATTTCCTTCCAACACTAAATATTAAAGCTAAAGATTTTGCTGCAGAAATGACTTCTGTCAACGTTCAGCAAAAGGATTTACATGGTCAGCAATCTATCTGTCAAGAGCATGTCGATAATAATAAGGCTGTTCGTAATATGATGCTCCAACGTGGCATTGTGCCAGAAGATCTTCCAGCAGGTGAAGATGTCAAGAAAGTAGAACGCAGATTAAAATCTGACGAAAAGACATTAACCAAAAAGAATAGCAAAAAGAAATAATATCCATCACAATTCTATAACTAGAGAAGATGTAAGGATTTCACTCGTCATCTATGATTTTTAGTTAATTTTCCACGATTTCTTCGTATCTTTCATTTATAATGTGTAACTTTGCACCCAGAAATTTAAACGTTTAAAGA
>OFMA01000352.1_pt1 | contig 35677 bp, 35 predicted proteins | sample 1541011 | NCBI WGS metagenome assembly OFMA01 (sample SAMN04209225, study PRJEB22552) | human gut metagenome | biome: gut; material: feces | host: Homo sapiens | place: USA: Oklahoma
CCACCACCTATGTGGTCGACCGCAGCGGCAATATCGTGGGTGAACCCATCGTAGGAGCCATCACAGAAAAGAAGCAGGCGGAGACGCTGCAAAAGCTCATCGAGCAGGCGCTCGCCGCCGATGTGGGCTGACCCGAGATTAAAAAAAGCGCCTGCTGTGCGCCGCTGCATTGCCCATGGCGCTCTTTTCCCGGCTGCGCATCGACCCGGGTGACTATCAGAAGCCCGCGGCGGAGTCCATCCGGGACAAGCTGACGGCGGAGCAGTACCGCGTCACGCAGGAGAGCGGCACGGAGCGCGCCTTCACAGGCGAGTTCTGGGACAAGTTTGAAAAGGGCATCTATGTGGATGTCGTCACCGGCGAGCCGCTCTTTTCCTCCACGGATAAGTACGAGAGCGGCTGCGGCTGGCCCGCCTTTACAAAGCCTATCGAGGGCCCCGCTGTGGTGGAAAAAGAGGATTTGAGCCACGGAATGCGCCGCACGGAGGTCAGAAGCCGCGCCGGAGATTCCCATCTTGGTCATGTGTTCACCGGCGATCCGGAGTCGCCCAACGGCGTGCGCTACTGCATCAACAGCGCGGCCCTGCGCTTCGTCCCCTATGAAAAAATGGAGACCGAGGGCTACGGATACCTGCTGTACCTGTTTGAAAAATAGGACGCAAACGGTCGGCAGTCCGATATGCTGTGATGTGGGTAGCTTGAGCGAGCGACAACCACCAGCTCTGCTGGTGGAATAAAAACGGCTTTAGCCCTAGACAAAGAGAAACCTCCCCGTAGAATAGAGTGTGGGTTTGCCAACCACGTTCTAGGAACAGGGAGGTTTATCTTTGAAATGAAAGATAACAAAGACGTAGATAGTTTAAGCCATACCATGTGGAGATGTCAATACCATGTAGTGTTTGCACGAAATATCGGAGAATGGTAATTTACGGTCAGATCAAAAAGGATATAGGGCAGATACTGCGCCAGTTGTGCGAACAAAAAGGTATTGAAAATCATTGAAGCGGAGGCCTGCCCTGACCATATCCATATGCTGATAAGTTTTCCACCGAAGTACAGCATTTCCTACGTCATGGGATATCTCAAAGGAAAGAGCAGTCTCATAATTTTCGACAGACATGCAAATCTGAAATATAAGTATGGCAATCGGCATTTCTGGGCCAGGGGATACTTCGTGGATACGGTAGGAAAGAACAAAAAGAAAATCCAAGAGTACATTAAAAATCAACTGCAACAGGACCAGATTGCCGATCAGTTGAGCCTTAAGGAATTCGTGGACCCGTTTACGGGTAGCAAGGAAACTAAGGCGTAAATAAAAAGGCCCCTTGAGGGGCCTGCCACGAGAAAGGAATGCAGTTGACAGACCCATTCGTGGCCCCTTAAGGGGCTTTGCTAGTATTATGCCCTTCTAGGGCTTACTCAAGCCACCGGCTCAGCCGGTGGTTTTGACTTTATCCCCCGCATCCGGCTTATTTTCACACTTTTGTCTCCTCCGGGAAGATCCTGACGATGGCATTGGCAGAAGATACCTTACTGGAGAAATCCAGATGTGTATAAATGTTGCTTGTTGTGCTGATGTCACTGTGACCGAGCCACTCCTGAATTTCCTTCAGGCTCACGCCATTGGCATAGAGCAGACTGGCACAACTATGGCGCAGATCGTGAAAGCGGATACGCTTCATCTGGCGTGCGACCAGAAAATCCGGGAAATGCTGACTCAGAAAGTCGGGCCGAATCCGCTTTCCCATCGGGTCTACATAAAAAACACAGCTTGGAGCACGGACATTCAATAAAACTGCAAACCGCAGAGGGTTTTCCGTTGCTGCTCAAGCCGCCGTATGGAACAATAGCCTCGTTTCATCTATCATTTTTTCAAAATTTTGATTGATGAATGATAGATGAAATGATATGATAAAAGAAATGATATGGGAGGTATACACCGTGCGAAACAAGAAACCGCCATTTGAAATCACAGAAGCAGCTCTTTCAGAGGTTATGGAAATCAGCGAACTGGTAGGCAAAATCAGTTCCACCCAGAATCTTTCCACAAGTCCGATTCTGCGCCGCCAGAATCGCATCCGAACGATTTATTCTTCTCTGGCTATCGAGCAGAACACACTCTCTTTGGAGCAGGTGACGGCTGTTCTGTCTGGAAAACGTGTGCTTGCCCCTCCAAAAGACATTGCAGAAGTAAAAAACGCCTACGAAATCTACGACCATCTCGCAGAGTTGAATCCATATTCGATGGATGATCTTCTGCTTGCACATCGGACGATGATGCAGGGTCTTGTCCGGGAGGCTGGCGAGTTTCGCTCCCGTCCTGTCGGCGTAGTAGACAGCAAGGGTAATGCCCTCTATTTCGGCACCCTGCCGCAGTACGTTCCCTCTTTGGTGGAGGAACTGATTCAGTGGACAGAAAACAGTTCTTTACCGCTTTTAATTAAGAGCTGTGTTTTCCATTATGAATTTGAAGTGATCCATCCATTTGCAGATGGAAAGGTAACATTGAGATACCAGCAAAATGTGGCATAACAGCGGCAAACTTGCTTTGTATATAAAATTTAATAGTGTATAAGCCAAAGGGCGTTTCACTTTTATAGGTGGACGCCCTTTTTTCATACTCATTTTCGAGAGAAAGGAGATCCACATGGAATTAAACGAAATGGAAAAAAAGCTGCTCTTTCAAGTGGAGGGCGATTATCAGACAAAGATCCTGAATGAACTTTATATGACCGTGCGGTATTCAAATAATTCCGAACAGCGGGAGGCGGCAGAAGGTCTTATGGCAAAACTTCGTGTTCTGTCAAATGCAGAGTGCATGGACTTGGTAAAAGATATTCAGAAGAATTACCGTCTGCCCTATCCAGCCCGGACGATTGGAGAAAAGATCGCCGAGGCCAGACAACAATCAGGGGCAGAAAAATTGAAGGGGCATGACATCATGGCACTTGAACGCTTTGATCCAGAAGTAAAGCACATGATCGTCTTTGATGTATTGTCTTACGATTCCCCTGTTGGCGACAAAGGCGATAAGATGCGCTTGTTCCTTACAGATGCCGGCTATCAGAAATTTTTAGAGAGCCAGGAACGGGGCGAAGTGAAACTGAAAAACCATGCGAAGGTCTCTGACGGTCATCTCCATTATGACCGCAGGGATCATGCCTTGTAACGGAATAGTCGAAGAAAGGAGGCGGTACAATGGCAGTATTCCGTGTAGAGAAAACAAAGGACTTTACGATAATGAGCAATCACCATCTGCGCAATACGGAGTTGTCCTTAAAGGCAAAGGGGCTTTTATCACTTATGTTGTCGCTGCCGGAAGATTGGGATTATACCACAAAGGGACTCGCCCATATCTGCAAGGATGGTGTGGATTCTATCACTACTGCCCTGAAGGAACTGGAGCGGCATGGTTATCTCACCAGACAGCGCCTCCGCTATGATAACGGGCAGTTGGGAGACATTGAATATACGATCCATGAGCAGCCTGTAAGTACCGAAAACACAGGGCTTTCACCTAAACGGGAAAATCCAAGACAGGTAAAACCAGAACAGGCAAAACCTAAACAGGCGGAACCTGAACAGGAAAATCCGGCACAATTAAATACTAATCCATTAAAAACAAAAAAATCAAAAAAAGATAAATCAATAACTTATCCATCAATCTATCCGGCAGAGCCGGAAGCGGCAAACCGCACGGATGGGATGGATCGGATAGAGCTGATAGAAGCCTATCGTGAAATCATCAAAGAAAATATTGAATATGACTTACTGGTCTTACGGTATGGCAGGGAACGTTTGGATGAAGCCCTTGAACTTATGCTTGAAGTGATTTTGTCGAAACGCCCTTACATTCGCATTGCCGGAGATGATTTTCCGAGGGAAATCGTCAAGAGCCGGTTCCTGAAGATCAATTCCGGCCACTTAGAGTATGTCTTTGACTGTATCGACAAGAACACAACGAAGGTCGGAAACATCAAAGCGTATCTGCTGGCGGCGCTGTATAATGCCCCGGCTACAATGGACAGCTATTACCGTGCCGAGGTCAATCACGACCTGTACGGCTGTTAGGCACCTTTGGGTGTCTTTTTTCATTTCATCACAGGAAGGAGGCAAAGCACAATGAAAAGAAACACTGTGCCGGTACTATGCCCGGCGTAACCAAAGAACAGATTCAGGCAGCGCGGGAAGCTGACTTGTTTACTTACCTGCAATTCCATGAACCCGGCGTGCTGAAACAGGATGGACCTAATTTCCGGCATAAGGAGCATGACAGTCTGGTATATGTGACCGGGAAAAGGTACTGGTACTGGAACAGCCGCGGACGGAGTATCAATGCGCTGGACTACCTGATCCAGATTCGGGGATATGGTCTTGTGGATGCGGTTCATGCTCTGGTAGGTGGCGAAATCCCACAGGAACCGGCTTACCGAAGTACGGCAGAAATACAGGTATCAAAAGAGCCGGAAAAGAAAACATTCGCTCTCCCCTGGGCCAGACGTTGCGCGACCGCTGCGGTCTTCTATTTGCAGAAACGGGGGATCAGCTCAGAAGTCATTCGCCAGTGTTTACAAGCCGGGATTTTTTACGAAGCCCGGTATCATGGAGAACCGGTTTGTGTGTTTGTTGGGAAAGATGATTCCGGGAAAGCGAAGTTTGCCTGTATGCGCAGTATCAGCGGCAATCTCAAAAAGGATGTCTATGGCAGCGACAAAGGATATAACTTTTGTTATCCCCCGCAAAGTCCGGGCAGCCGGCATGTGGCAGTCTTTGAAGCTCCTATTGATGCGCTTTCCCATGCGACACTTCAAGAGCTGGAGGGATGGAAATGGAATGGTTATCGCTTGTCTTTGGGCGGTACTTCCCATGTGGCGCTGACTTCTTTCCTGGAACGCCACCCGGAGATACGGCGTGTTACCCTTTATATGGACCACGACCTTGCCGGATTTGTCAATGCCCGGAAAATCAAGACCATGCTTCACGAGGATAAACGTTTCCGTCATATCCGGGTAAGTGTCAACCCTCCCCGGATGGGAAAAGATTACAATGAGAAATTGCTGCTGGTTCGGGAACAACTGCAAACCAGCCAGCACCAACGCCGCCCAAAAGAGGCGGCTGTTTCAATTTAGGGAGGATTTCAACATGAATGGATCTCAACATATCTGCTTTACAGACAGCGCCGGAAAAGCGCTGTTTTCCATTCCCGACAATGGTTTACTCTGCCTGTTCTATGGAAACGGGGACAGGCACTTTGCTGTTTGTCATCGTCTGGATGACACCCATGCAGAAATTGACGGGGTAAATTATTCGATGCCGGACTTTGCCAAAAGGATGAAACACAACCAGATCAGCTTTGCCCCGGCATAAGGCTGGAAAACAAATAACAGGAGGATTTGAAAATGAAAAAAATTGAAAATACCGCTTTGCAGATGATTGCCGAGGCTTCCCGGTGTCCAGACTACGGCCCCGATATGGTTAAATCGCTGATGAAAAAGCTGGACATGAACGAAAAGGGCTTTGCGCTTTTGATGAATGTTGCCCCATCCACAGTGCGTCTTTGGACCAGCGGAGCTGCACAGCCTTGCGGCACAGCAAAACGCCTCATGCAGATTTATGAAACCGGTCCGGAGATTGTCGGCAAGATTGCCGGCGGGCAGCTACCGGCAGATGGGAGGGATTGATTAAATGGCGGGGACAGATAGCCAGCCGTTTGCGGAAAATGAGCAGGTCAAAGAGCTGCTTCACATGAAAGGAGGAATTTGATTGAATCAGGAATCACTACCGCAGATTCATTTAATCCGCGATACAGACTTATCCGTCTTTGCGTATGAACTCCATATTTTTGCCGGAGATTTTCTTAGAGAATGCGAATTCAATATGCGTTCTCTGGCAACAAATACCGGGGCTGATTCCATTGCCATCATGGGGAAAAATCACATGTGGCTTTCCGACGCCTTATTTGCTTATTGTTCTACGGCGGATCTTCATCAAATGATCTTAACAACGGAGTTCATCGGAGCGAGGGCTTTCCTGTTTCATACGGATCGGAGCGAGGGCGGTCACTTGTACGGAGATGTCCTGATGATGGATTTAGACACGCTGCGGCAGGATATAAAAAGAAATATCCTCTATCCCTGCGGCGTCAATATTGAACGCAAAGATGGTTCAGCGGCTACGGTCAGCCTGAAAGAATGGACTGAAATGGAGCTTTACGAAAAAGATGCTCTGAAAAGTTGGGGATTTTCTTATGCCCCGAATCAAGTTACGGAATGGCAGTACCACTATTCCACGATGTTCAGACAGTGGATGGATCAGGCATTTCGTTATATGCCCCAGGATTTAGAAGAACGCCTGAATATGCAATATATGGAGGCAGCCCAGAACCCGGATATGGATAAGTACCGCATACCACAGGGAACGGCAAAGCAGATGCTTCTTTATGACGAAGCCCCTGTGTATCGCCTTCTTCCATCCGGTTCGGAGAAAATTGCGCCCATCGCGGCAATCTCTACGGGCCTGTGGTATGAAAATTACCGGGAGTTTGCCATTGCACCGGAGGATTTAGGCGCTCTGGACAAACTGATCCGCAGGGAAACTGACCGGCTCACAGGAAACCTCCCACAACTTCACAAAAACGAAGAACGCCGCCCTGCCCCGGAGCGATAAGAATTTTACACTGACTGGAGGTGATGAAGATTGGCAGGAGTGCATGAAGATTTCGGCGAAAAGATCGGCGGTGCGAAAAAAGACCTGTGGAAAGACCGCGGGCTGTATGCAGATGATCTGGAAGCCATGAATGAGCGCGAAGCCGAAAAATTTGTGAAAAAGGATAATGTTTGGAAAAAGCCGGACTATGCAGCCATGCTGGAGGAAGGGATTCCTCTTGGCGTGGTCTATTTTATTAAAAAAGCAAGAGACGGCTTAAACGCTTCCCCTCAGTATTACCGCACGGATGACACCCCGGAAAAACGGACCGCGAGACAAAAGGAATATATAAAAACAGTCCGGGAATTGCAGACAGTGCTTTCAGATGTCCGTACTGTGGAGGATGCTGTGAGAGCCTATGACCGCTTTTTCGTTGACAATGGATATTTAGAAAAGGTACAGGGCTGGGGAAGCGGAATCCATTACCGGGCAACGAAAAAGGGACAGGACAATCCCGTGATCACAAACAAATTGTCCAATACCATGCTGATCCGCTCAGCTGAATATTTTGAGCGCAACTTTACTCAGGAAGCAAAAAAGGAACAGTTTTGTGTTTCCAAAGAGCAGAAAATACCGAAAGGTTATGCGATCCACTTCAACGACGGGAAACAGACCTATTCTAAAAATGGGGACTGGAAACCCGGTACCTACTATGTGACAAAAGGCTATTCGATCCTGCGGACCAATTTTGGGACCAAAGAAGCTGCCCTGAAATGGGTGCAGGAACTTGCCAAAGGCAGGAACAAAAACGGAAAGATCCGTTTTGTCCCTCCACAGCTTGCCCATGTCAAACGTACCGGACCGGATTATCGGAATGGCGTGGAGATCACCGGACAGCATTATCTTGATACCTTTGGGTTCCGCGGCGGTGAGTTTGGAAACTGGATGAACCAGAACGACCGGCAGACCTCCCTTAACATGGGATTTGAAGCACTAAAGGATCTGGCGTCAGCCCTTAAGATCAGCGATAAAGATATTGCTTATCAGGGAACACTTGCTATCGCTTTTGGTGCAAGAGGCAGCGGCAATGCTGCAGCTCATTATGAACCTTTGCGTACAGTCATCAATCTTACGAAAATGCACGGGGCCGGTTCGCTGGCACATGAATGGTGGCATGGACTTGACGATTATCTTGGTACAAAGATGGGCGCAAAAGGGATGCTGTCAGAACAGCCCCGCCTCTATGCACCGTTCCAAAAACTCATTGACACCATGAAGTATAAACCGGAAACACCGGAACAGGCAGCAAAGCGCACGGAAGCACAAACAGAACGCACCCGGAAAAATGCGGCAAGCTGGCTGGATTCCTCGGTTCTTGCCTCCCTGAAACGGTATGGCAATGAGGAACAGATGGAAGCCTACGCAGTCTTGCGGGAAGCATTTTTGTCCGGCGAACCCGGCTCTGTGGAACAGATCAGCGCATTTAAGAAGAATGTTACCGGCCGGGTAATTCCCAAAAGTGAACGGGAACGGCTGGAAATTTTTGAGCGTATGCTTTCCGGGATGCAGGCACAGGAAGCTCCGCAGATTGGACGGACGGAAACTGATTTTTACCGTAATTCGGTACGTATGGGAAAAGAATGTGAAAAAGACGGCGGTTATTGGGACAGCAACGTGGAAATGACAGCCAGAGCCTTTGCCTGTTATATCAAGGACAAACTGCCCTACACATCGGATTATCTGGCAGGCCATGCCGACTGTGCCCTTACCCTGGTTTCCGGTAAAGGCGGAGAAATGGAGGTATTGAAAGCCTTCCCTGTGGGGGAAGAACGCCGTGCGATCAACGCTGTTTTTGACGAGATCATTCAGGATTTGAAACGGGAACAGCTATTGACCCATGCTGATGTAACGCTTCCCCTCTCTGTTTCTGAACTTCATGAGGCAGCGGACGGTCAACTATCCATGTTCGGCGTCGGCCGTCCTTCCGTGATGGATCAGCTTGCGGCAAACAGACCGGCAGATAAAAAATCACCGGCACAGACGATTTCCAGAAAAAACCATGAGCCGGAAATATAGCAGGAGGTGAACAGCATTTTGGAAGAAAACAGGGATTACCATGCCTACCGGTATGGCGACCACTTAACGCCGGGATCAGATCTTAAAATTGAACACAGCGTAGTTTGTGAAAATGTGGATATTTCTACTCTGATCACAATGGGAACAGATAGCCTGGAAGCCATGCGCCAAGAAAGTATCGACGGGGAGCAGAAAGCCTATGAAATCGTGGTGGCTGCCGCAAAACAGTGGGAACAGCAGGCAGCGGCAACACAGACGATCAACCGGGCTTTGGAATATCTTCGTACACCGGAGATTGAACATACCGGCAACCAGTGGAAAGACACCGATAACTGGAGGGCGGATCAGAAAATCAGCAACCGGGTCTATCAGATGACCTGCAGTATTTGGGAAGATACGAAATATGACAGAGAAACCAAACAGAGTGTTCCGATTGCCTGGTATGTGACATGGGAAGTCCGTATTCATTCCCCGAAGCAGGGATATGGAGCAAAGATTGCCGGACAAAACCAGAAACGATATACAGATAAGAACGCAGCCATAAAATACCTGGACGGGCGAAAGAAAGCCTATTCCCATTTATTCACGGAAATTTCCCCGCCAATCCCGAAAGAATATGAGCACCATTTTATGGTTCACGGTACTCTTTTACCTGGCTATACGGTTGAAGGACTGGAACAGGCCAAAACGGAACATGCCGCCGCCGAGGTTTCGGAGGGCGGTATTTTTACACCCAAAAACCGGGAGAAGCCTTCCGTCCTGGGGAAGCTCTCTGTGGCAAAAACTCAGGAAAAAACGCCAACCGCTCCCGGTACGACAATGAAAAAGAAGGAGGATATACAATTATGAAAGTGTTAATGGTAGAGCCGGGCAAGTCCCCTTATGCTGCGGAGATCGAAAGTGGTCTGAAATCCTTGCAGGCGGCAGTGGGCGGAGATATTCAGGCGGTCTATCCGTATGAGGACCCGGTGGCTCTGATCTGTAATGAAGAAGGCAAGCTGATGGGGCTGCCTCTGAACCGGGCTCTCTTTGATGATGACGGCCACATCTATGATATTGTGTCCGGGAATTTTCTGATCGTTGGTCTTGGCGAGGAAAATTTTACAGACCTTTCCCCGGATCTGATGGAGAAATATGGGGAGCAATTCAAGTACCCTGAAAAATTTGCAAGGCTTGCCGGCGAGATCATTGCAGTCAAGCAGCCTGCAACCAATGAGCGCCGGGAAAAACCGATGATGCACCATTCCGGCCCGGATTTGTAGAAAGAAAGGAGCCAATTATGTTAATGGCAGTAAATGAACCTTATGCCCTTATGGTGCAGCCGGACGATATTCTGATCTCTCCCCGTGAGGTAGATGAACATTTTGGGACGATGGTATGCTTTCATCCCCGCTATGCGCTGGGCGACCATCACAACCATATGGACAAAGATGACTTCCTGCGGGAAATGTATTTAGATACCGTAGGACATGATGAAGCCGGCATGAAACGCTATGAACGGATGGTAAACATTGTAAGCAGCCGTTTCCGGCATGGACCAAAGACAGAGGAACGGGCGATCGATGAAGCAATGCAGAACGTAATTTCGGAAAAGTATCTGATGCTCCCCCTTTATCTCTACGACCACTCCGGTCTTGCCATGAGTACAGAAAGTTTCTCAGGCAGGGCTCCTCATGCAGAATGGGACAGCGGACAGGTTGGCTGGATCTATGTTTCCAAAGAAGATGCCCTAAAGGAATTTGACGCTGACAAGATGACCGGCGCCATCCGGCAGAAAGCGGACGCACTGATGCGCAGTGAAGTCGCCGCTTATGATTTCTATCTGCGTGGCGAATGTTATGGGTTTGAGCTTTATAAAAACGGGGAGTTGTCGGATAGCTGCTGGGGCTTTATGGGTAACTTTTCCGATGTGTTGAAAGATATGGCGGAATACCTCCCGGATGAGTGCAAAGGGATGGTCTATCATCTGGAGGAACAGGAACGCCCGGCTACGATCATCAAGACGCTTTTGAAACACGCTAAAATTCAGGTCGATCAGGCAGCAAAAGCCTTTGAACACGCTTCCCGACAGCAGGTTCTTGGGGAAAGCCGGTAAAAAGTTATTTCCATATTATAAATACCGATTTTATCAGAAAGGAGGATGCTCTTGCAGGAAGATCTCGAACAACGAACGGTTTCTGTTTCTATACAGGCAGCAAAACTGTCAGGGCGGGTACTGCGTGCGGCTATTGCTGCGGTACTCCAAAAGATGGAACAGGAACGTACAATGCCAAGAGTCGGACGCAACAGTATGAAGCGGCTGACTTATAAAGACCCCGGAGCTAATACCATTGAAGTTTCAGGACGAATCCGCTCTTTTGAACGGTATGCCAGGAAACATCAGGTACGCTACCATATAGAAAAGGAACTTGGGACCGATCCCCCAAAATGGACGGTATATTTCAAGGCAAACCAGGCGGATGCACTGACGGCAGCATTTAAGGAATATACAAAGAAAGACCTTACACGCAGCACCAGACCGTCGCTGCTTACACAGCTTCATAAGTTCAAAGAACTGGCGCAGTCGCTTGGCCGTGACCGTGTAAAGAACAAAGAACACGGAGGACCGGAACGATGAAGATCGATGCAGAAACAATGAAAAAACAGGTCATTCTCCATCTGCCTTATGTTCTGTTCCTTCTGGTATTTGCCAAGCTGGGCGAGGCGGTGCGTCTGGCTCCCGGAGCGGACGCTTCCCAAAAGCTGTTAGGACTGTCCGAAGGCTTTGCCCTTGCGTTTCAGAGTATGTGGCCGGGGGCGGCAATGGACTGGCTGATCGGTTTATGCGGTGCAGCCATTATGCGGCTGGCAGTCTATCTTAGAGGGAAAGACGCTAAGAAATACCGCAAAAATGTGGAATACGGTTCAGCTCGTTGGGGAAATAAAGCCGATATTGCCCCGTTTATGGACCCAAAGCCGGAAAACAATATCATTCTTACCCAAAGTGAAGGACTGATGTTAAACGGAAGGCCCAAAAATCCGGCCAATGCAAGAAATAAAAATGTACTGGTAGTCGGAGGATCAGGTTCGGGAAAAACGCGCTTTTTCATCAAGCCCAATCTGATGCAAATGCACAGTTCCTACGTCGTCACCGATCCGAAGGGTTATAATTATCAAGGATAAAGCAAAGATGCGTTTACAAAGTTAGAAAAATATCGTATCTTTGTTACATATCGTGTTTCCACTAAAAATAAAAGAAGGTGAAACTATGGCGAAATCCAACCAAGGAAAAATCACGGCACTGTACGAAAGGCTTTCCAGAGATGATGAACTGCAAGGTGAATCTAACAGCATTCTGAATCAGAAAAAGTATCTGGAAGATTACGCTCGCAAAAACGGCTTTAACAACATCCAGCATTTTACGGACGATGGATACAGCGGAACAAATTTCAATCGTCCCGGCTTCCAGTCCATGATTGCCGAAATTGAAGCCGGGCATATTGCAACTGTCATTGTAAAGGACATGAGCCGCTTTGGAAGAAACTATCTGGAAGTTGGATTTTACACAGAAATTCAGTTTCCATCAAAGGGTGTTCGATTCATCGCTATCAACAATAATGTTGACAGTGCCAATCCCACGGACAATGACTTTACTCCGTTCCTGAACATCATGAACGAGTGGTACGCCAAGGATACCAGCAATAAAATCCGTGCCGTTTTCAAATCACGGATGCAGGATGGCAAACGGTGTAGCGGCAGTATTCCCTACGGTTATAAGCGGGTTCCCGGCGATAAGCAAACCCTTCATGTAGATGAGGAAGCAGCTTCCGTTGTCCGCAGGATCTTCGATATGGCAGCCAGCGGTGCCAGTCTTGCACAAATCGGCCAGACGCTTTCGGACGAAAAAGTGCTGATTCCGTCTGCATATGAAGAACGGTATCATCCTGAATCTGCTCGGCACCATTCGTACCACGACCCCTACCGGTGGAATACAACAACGCTGACCTATATCCTCGACCGGCAGGAATACCTCGGCCATACAGTGCTATGTAAAAGTATCCGTGAGAACTTCAAACTGAAAAAGCGCCGTGCTGCAACCCCGGAAGAAAGGATCGTCTTCAAAAACACTCATGAAGCTATCATCGACCAAGAAACATGGGATAAAGCACAGCGTCTGCGCAAGAGGAATCCGAAAAAACTTCCGAGCGGAACATACTCGCACCGTTTAGCCGGGATGGTGTTCTGCGCTGACTGTGGTTCCCGAATGAGCTTTTCCAGCCCCGAATCCAAACATCGGGATTCTGATGTGGTGTATGATTCGGATTCTTCATGGCAATGCAGCAAATACCGCAATATGTACGTTTCCTGCACATCCCATTTTATCAAGACCTCAACCATTGAAGCCACTATTCTCAATGCAATCAAAGCGATGACAAAAGAAATTATTGAAAATGAGGATGAGTTTGCCGAGCAGCTTCAAGCTGCATGGGAAAACCAAAACACACAGGTATCTTCCGAGAGTAAAAAAGAACTGCATTCAGTTCAAAAAAGAATGGATGAGTTGGATGCCTTGATTCGGAGCCTATATGAAAACAGCGTCTTAGGAAAAATCCCAGAACGACAGTATCAGCGGTTGATGACACAATATGATGAGGAACAAACTGTTTGTGAAGCTCGCATTGCCGAATTGAAGAAAGAACTGGACGTTGTTGAAACAACGAAGGTTGATCTGAAACGCTTTATCAAACTGATTCGGAAATACAAGGACTGTGAAACGCTGACAGATGAAATGCTGTACGAACTGGTAGAAAAAGTGGTCATTCATTCCGCATCCGGCGGACGGTCGAGCTACCGTCAGCAGCAAATCGACATCTACTTCAATTTTATTGGTGATACGTTCCCTAGTCAAATTGAGATTAGCCGCAGCGACAGGAAAAATCTTACAGAACTGCAACTTGCCAAGCGTAAGAAATATCAGAAAACTGCCGGGGAAAACCGCAAAAAGAAACGTGCTGCTCTGCGTGAAGCAGCTAAAACCGATCCACAGGCGGCAGCAGAGTATGAAGCCCTCTTGCAGAAAGGCCGTGAACGATGCCGCAAGTATGCCCAAAATAAAAAGCTGGCTCAACAGGAGCCTGCTGATACAGTCCCCATTCAATTTGAACCGTCTTTTGAAACGCCTGAAGAAATGAAAGGAGAATCCGCATGAACGAACTGAAAAAATCCATCCATGACAACGCCAACGGTCTGGACTACACCCTTGTCAACGACCACTATCTGCCGAACCTGACCGCAATAGCCCCGGCAGAGCACCCCACCGGGCGGTGGGGCCGCTTACATAAGATGTATCTGAAGGAGCAGCACCCCGTCCGGTACAATCAACTGCTCCTGTCCGGTGAACTGGGCGGCTACCTTGCCAAGCTGGACAAGCAGGCCGAGGAACAGCTTGCATTGACCATCCGGCAGATGCAGGAATCCGAGGGCGTGACTGAAGCCCTGAAAGCCGCCGATCAACTGGAATGGGTGCGTCGGATGAACAATATCCGAAACCGTGCCGAGGAAATCATCAAGACCGAGCTGATTTTCGTCTGATATAATATCGCATCCCTGACCGCCTTGCACAATGCACGGCGGTCTTTTTTGTTACATCGGGTCTGCACAGGGCAGACCCCTTTTTAATACGGAGGAACAAGCCTATGATACTGACGTTTGAAGAAAAGAAGCTGCTCTGCACCTATGGCTGCGCCGATCTGGAACTGACCCGCAAGCAGCTGTGCGGAGTTGCCGGGCTGACGGTTGACCCCGACCAGAACAAGCTGGTGCTGGACTTCTGCCGGAAGCTGGAGGACGAAACGCTGGCAGACTGGTACGACCAGATGTTCTACTTCATCCGTTCCGAGATGGAGCATTATACTATGATGCAGAAAATGTCACGGGACATCGAGGAGGACGAGGACTGGGGACCGACCATCTTTGACGAATACGAGGAGAAAGAACTGATTGACGATGTTTAAGCTGGAGACCATGATCTACGCCAGCGAGGACGGAACGAGCAGCGTATTTACGCTGAATCCCGCTTTTCAGAAGCAGCTTAATGCCCTTGCAACGCAGCACCCGGAGGTGTGCCAGAGGAAAGCAAGGGGCGAAGCTGGCGGGGTGACGTATCAGATCAAGGGCGCTGCGCTGGCTATCCAGCCTGTGCGGGCATCTTGAGAGCGATAACCGATCTGCTATGGTAAAATAACCTCCAATCGGCTACCGTATCCCTGCAAATCGTCATTGGTTTGTGTAAACGCAAAGAAACGGCGGCTCTGAAAATTGAGCCGCCGTTTCATAGGCGTATGTGAAAATGTGTCTGCTTTACAACGGCCTTTTTCTTTGCCGTCGTGCGGCAGGTCATTCCATATTTATAAAACTTGATGCTTTGCAAATACACGGCGAGAGATACCTGCACCAACTCCCAAAAAGAGCAGTGCTGCCGGGATTGCCCATATCGCATACAGCATCCCGTTACTCATTTGTTCCACCGACAGGAGCGAAATGGCCAGTACATGATAGATCGGAAGAAGTCCAACCAATCGGAACAATGGATTTACTTCGGTGATCGGCAGCAAAACGGGAAAAAGAAAAATTGCCATCGCCGCAACCAAAGCTACAATCTGATTTTTACTGATTGCAGATAGGAACAGTGTAATTCCCGTAACGCTAAGCGTACAGGTAAATGCCAGCAGAATTTGATATTTGAGCAGCGTACCGCAGGTGATATTAAAAGGGATAAACGCTTCCACATAGTCACTGGGGGCAAATAGAATACTGCAATCCAACCCTTCTGTTCCATAAAAAACAAAAGCAAGAAGCAGGTTAAATGCTGCAATCAGCGTGGTAGTGAGAATGGCGGTGATAATACCTGCAACCACCTTTGCAGTAGCGCATTTGGTTTTACCGTACTTGCTTGTCAATATGATATTATCAACACCTTCATACTCGCCGGAGAAAATCGGAGCAAGCATGATGATAACCGCAAGAGCAAGCGCGACAAAAACCCGCACCATGTTTCGGCTGGTGGAAAGCCAACCGTCCACATAGCCAATTTTGATTTCTTCATTGCCAAATACATCAGAAACACTTAATCCGTTCCAATTTCCCTCTTTATCAGAAAACCGTGAAAAGGCTGCCGATTGCATGGCGTTTTGATAAACATAGATTGCACTCAATCCATGTAAATCTGATGTCGGTGCAAAATCAGACATCATTAGCTCAGCTTTCTTAGTTTTCAGGTCAGCTTTCAGCGCTTCGATGTTCGCAGTAATGGATGCAATTTCGGCGGCAGCGGCTTCCTTTGCGGGCTGCTTTTCAGCGAGCTGTGCAGCAAAGTCAACGGTTGCTTTTACGGTCTTGGGCTTGTTCTTGCTTCCTTTGGGACGGGGCATAGGGGGCACCTCCGATAAGATTATGTATGATTTGAGGTTAGTATAGCACTTTGTGGCTTGGATGGCAACTCTGCGAGCCAGTCGCTTTTATCGCTCATCACGCTTTTCTCTGCCCGCATTGGTAATCGCATACACCGGCTCATTAAAAGCATTTCTTCGAATTTCAACAAGATATCCATTATCAAGGCACTCGTCAATCAGATCCGCTGAGAAGTGTTTTAACAGATTCGGACGACTTGCAGTACTACCACCCGCAGAAATCCAATATAGAATCTGATAGAACCTATTCATATTCTTTCTCCTTTTTCATAACTGAAAAACTCACATTTTAGCCAGAATTTTTAGCCAAATAAAGTCAAATAATAATAGGCTTAGGTCAGCAAAGCTGTTGCCTAAAGATTGGTGCCCACAGCCTGCAAAATAAAGAGAACATCGGCGGGGACAGTGGCAGAAACTTTTATCATTTTAGCTTTCATAGACTTTTCCTCCTTGTATTTGACGGCGACACTTGTTAGGTATCTCTGAAAGGGGCAAGAAACTACACAGACTATGAACACCAAAACTATGGCAAACAAACTCAGCGATCCCAGCTCGACTGGCCTAAACCTATTATTCTCTGCATCTTAGCCACAATCACTTGTGTTGCCTGCCCGCCCACCACGTAGAGGTGTGAGCTTATTAGAGCAGCGAGAGCCACGGTCTCCCGTGACACCAGTATATCACATTTTGATTGCTTTTACAGAGGGTTATTCTTTCTTATTGATATCTGCTGCATCAACAAATCCTCGCATCTTCTCTAGACCATCAGCCTTATTGTACAAATACACCTCTGGAATCTTCCTTGACAAGAACAATGCACTGCCTTCTGTTACCGAATAAGCTCCACAACGGTGGAATAAAATCACATCATTTCTTGAAACAATCGGAAGTTCAACTTCACGAACCAATACATCTGCAACCGTGCACAAGCTGCCGCAAATACAATATGGTTTTGTTTCTGCCGATGTATTCAGCACTTCCATTTCTGGTATCTGCATTGCCATCGTTTGACCGTGATATTTTAAATGATGAATTCCACCGTCACAAATAATGTAATTGGTATCACTATTATTTTTAATATCCATCACTCTGGATGCGTAGGTTCCGCACGGAGCAGCAAGATAACGTCCCATCTCAATTCCTAACGGATATTTTTCAGCAAAAGCAAGGATGGTACTTTTGCTCTCACCTAATGTTGCTTTCTCAGTTTCATCATAGGGCGGATTGAAATAATCCACTGGAAATCCCGGACCCATTTCAACTAATTTAGGCACAAACCCAGTTTCTTCCTTGAACCGCGCAAGTGCAGCATCCAGTTTCTCAAAATCCTTATCGATCTGACGCTTTTTCTTCTGAGTCCCAGAATAATAATGGATTCCATAAATATCCAGATTCGGATATTTTGCCTGATTTGCAAGAATGTTCAAGATATCTGCTTCAGACATTCCAAACTGGTTACCGCTAGTAAGACGCAGAATAACCCTCTGTTGCTTATCTGCTTTTTTCGCTGCTTCCTGTTCAAGCTCAATATGGAGAATGCTTTCGGCCGTTGCAATATCAACTCCATATTCAATCGCTTCTGTGACATCTTCGATTTCTTTATTGACACCAGAATAAATAATTCTGCTACCTTGAATTCCGTAAGCCTTACAGATTTTCAGTTCTCCGGGACTGCATACCTCAACATGTTTAAGGGTCTGCGGAAGACGGCTCAAAAGGAACGGATTCGCTTTAATCGAAAAGGTCAAAGGAATTCCTGGCAGTTCCCGGTTCACAAAGTCAATCCGCTTTTCAAACACATCGGTATCAAAATAATAGGCTGGTGTAGATATGTTTCCGGAGTTTTTCAAATATTCTCGAAGCTCCATCTTATGCCCCCAGTTTCTGAAGCATTGCGACCATATCATCCACAGAATTAAAGTTTTCAGCCACAAGATCTTTCGGCTTAATCTTCACATCAAACTCATCCTCAAGTTCAGCCACCAGAGACATAATATCAAAGGACTCCAAAATGCCATCTCCAATCAGCTTCTTCTCATTTTCAAAATCAACATCCGGGCGAAGATCCATCAGAATATCCATTACTTTCTCTTTCATTTTTACATTTCCTCCTTAAGTGTAGTCATATCTATCTTCCCACTTGCCAGTTTCGGCAAGGCAGAAACCTGTTTAACTTTTCGCGGCACCATGAACCCAGGCAGTACTTTGCGAAGTTCCAAAACCACCTGTCTCATCGCTATTTCACCTGAATAGAAAAGATACAGCACTTCCTTCTCCTTATTGTAAAGAGAAACGCATTCATCTACTCCAGCAATCTGGTTTGCCGCATATTCGATTTCATCCAGTTCTACTCGATGACCCATGTGCTTCACCTGACGATCCATTCTGCCATGAAACTCCAGAAGTCCATCTTCACGGATTCGTCCATAATCACCTGTGCGGTACATCCGTTCTGGATACCCTTTATAATTAGGATTGATGATAAAGCTCTTTTCTGTACGCTCTGGATCATTGTAGTAACCAAGTGCAAGAATCGGCCCACTCACACAGATTTCCCCAATCTCGCCGTTCGGTGTTTCAGTCAGATCCTCGTTCAAAAGAAAAACTCGATAATTATTATACGGTCTGCCAATAGGAAGCTGCTCGTCCTGACTTACCAGATGATCCACTTCGTAATAGGTACAAGATGCCGTTGCCTCAGTCGGCCCGTACTGATTTACAAACTTCGCATCTGGCAAATTTTGCTGCCATACAGACAAGCAGGACGCTGGCATCACTGAACCGGAGAAGCAAATCTTTTTTAATGTATTCAATTTCACTTCCTCGAAGGCTCCAAGAGAAAGTGCAACGGTAAATGCAGATACACTCCATCCAACGGATGTAACCTTATGCTCATTCATATAATCGAACAGGCGATTCGGTTCCATGAAGTATTCCTTTGGAATAATTACAGAAGAGCAACCTTTATACAGTGGAACATAAATATCCCGGATTGCAGCTATATAATCAAGTGGCGACTGATTTCCCAGGCGGTCGTTCTCATCAATTCCCATGACCGATACATAGCTCTCAATATAGCAGATAAGGGACTGATGAGAGGTAATCACACCCTTTGGCTTTCCCGTTGAGCCAGAAGTAAAAATAACATACAGCGGATCTGTCATGATCATGTTTCTGCGAATTTCCTGCAGCTTCTTCTCGTCCGTATTTTCCTGCATCGCCTTTTCCAGTTCAAATACAGGAACTCCCTGCGCAAGTTCATTTGCCAGATCAAGATTGTCCGAATCCGCAAGAATCGCTGATGGTTTCAGTGCTTCAACTATGACGTCAATTCGATGGCGCGGCAGCTTACCATCAATCGGCGCATAAGCATGGCCGCTATAAACAATACCCAGATACGCTGTAATCGTTTCAACCTTTCTTCCACTTATTACTGCGATTGGTGCCGATCCTTCAACATCAGCAAGAACTGTTCCGATCTTTTGACTTGCACACAATACATCATGAAATGTAATTTCTTTAGAATCTTCGATATACACTACTTTGTCAGGATGTGCAGATTCGCTTTCTTCAAGCCATTCAAGTACATTTTTCATCACGCTATCCCTTCTTTCTTTTAGTTCAAATGACTCAGAACATCATCATAGTTATCATAGAAAAATTCTTTTTTATTTTCCGCGATAAGAATTTGTCCCAAAACCGCACTTTGTCTATCTGCCAATTCCCCCATCATATGACCATCGAGATCAACATAATCATCATCCGTCCTTGAAAGATACTCGTCTTTCAAGTAGTTAAAGTCATAAAACGGTACGTCGTATTCACCACACAGTTCTGCAAAATATTCATGAGCATCGTCCATGTTCTCATTTTGCAATCTATACGGCGGTAACGCTGACTGTACACACACAAGTTCAATATCATTTTCCTTGCAATATTCAACTATTTTCTTGAAAGCATCTACATTTTCCTGTTTTATATTGCTTTCATCAAAATCCCAGCTTGGCCATTCAATCCCGGATTTTTTCAAACCGTAACGGAAGCCTCTCCCTTTGTATTCAAAACTACCGACTGCACCGATAATTGAGTATGTATTCTGAATAGACGATTCGTCTCCTGTCAAGTAAGCTTTATTTAACTTACACTTCAAATTTTGGGGAATTCGTTTAACCATTGCCACATTCAAGTTGTAATCCGCAAATGTATCATTATAATTATCTTTCACTAAAATATTCTTCACGTAGTCAATCCACCTACTTCCTGTCAGTCGAAAAAGAAGGTTTGTGTCAGATCCAAATGTGCCCCTGTGGTCATCATCCCAATAAGACGGATCTAAATCCAAAATCACTCTTTTATACTGACCGTTTGCATTTGCCTCTTCCATGATATAACTAAGATTAACAACTGGCATTAAACGTCTTGATAAGTTAAAGAACTGATCTCCTGTCACATCTGACATCACATATGGGTCATAACTTGTTTCACCATGTGATTCTCCAATAATCAGAGTATCACACTCCTCGCTTTTCGCTTCTTTTAACAAGATTTTCAAAACAGATGGCTGTGCTAACATAAAAGTCAATGAAATAACTACAATTAGATTTACAATAATGAATCCGGCAATTCTCTTAAAAGTTCGCATACATGAAACCTCCTGCCGAAGCAACTCTTCCAAAGCAAGCGATCATCTGAACAACTATCGTCCAGAACGCAACTTGCACCCAGTAGTTTTTAGTCCCCATCATCTGTCGAACTTCAAGATTCTTTTCATGAAGGACATCAACGAGCAAGAGAACAAGACAGCCTGCAAGAAGCACCACTATATCTGTTGTCGTTAATGCAATTACAGACAAATCTGTTTTCCAAAATGCAAATAAATGGATAAATAATTCTCCAGCCGCACCAGCAGTATAAGTGCAATCGAATATCCACCCTATTGTGACAATAAACAAAGTTCGGATCAGACTAATCATTTTCCAATAACCAGCCTGACTGTCGATATGCAGCTTGTTTTTCCACACCGCATACTCGTCCACCAAGATTGCACTGACTGCTAAAATAACACCATTATATACGCCCCACGCCAGATAGTTTGTACCCAAGCCATGCCAGATGCCAACCAATGCAAACACCAAAAGATCTGCGATTGCCATAGCAACACGGGTAGCTGTTTTTCTGGATGTGATTTTTTTCAACTTCTTCTTCAGAGCACTCATCCAGCCAGCCATTGAAACCGGATAGAATATATAGTCTTTCATCCACGTTCCAAGAGAAATATGCCATCTTCTCCAGAACTCGCCAAGCGATAAAGAGAAATACGGCTGTCTGAAGTTTTCCTTCAATCCAATCCCAAAGCATTCTGACACGCCCCGGATTACATCAATGCCACCGCTAAAATCGCAATATAACTGTATTCCATAAAACACAAGGCCAATCCATGCAGTCAAACCATAGGGCGTTACCCCTTCATGAAATATCGCATTTACATATACACCAATACGATCTGCAATCAACATTTTTTTGAAAAATCCCCACAGCATTAACTGGACACCATACTTAATATTTTTCCAGTCCAACTTATGCTCTTTAAAAAGTTCAGGAGCAAGTTCACTGTATTTGCTGATTGGCCCCTGTACAAGCTGTGGAAAAAAACAGGTAAAAAGCAACACTTTCCAATAATCCTGCTCAGCCTCCAGTCTTCCCCAATACACATCCAGAAGGTAAGAAATAACCTGAAGTGTATAATAGGACATACCAATCGGGAGCAGGTATTTTTTGATCACACCTTGGATCGTCATTTCGTTACCGAAAATCATGAGATTTCCCTGCGAAAAAATAGACAAACCAGATAAGTATTTCAAAAAGATCAAGATAAGCAGACATGCTCCCATGGCTGCTATTAAAACCTTCTTTTTTCTGTCGTCATCTACTTCTTCAATTTTCTTTGCAGCAAGATATGTGATCACGCTCGTTAACACCACGAAAAACAGGCCAATCGTGCTTGCAGCATATACAAATGCAAAACTAAGCACAATTAGCCATTTCCAACGATATTTTTGAGGAATACTATAAAATAGCGTTACCCCTCCCCCTAAAAACAAGAGAAATCCAAGAGATGTGATGTTCATTTTCTTTTCCTCCCTTACCCAAGATGCGTTTACAATCAAACAACAAACTTTCTCATCATACATTGAAAATGTATCGGTATACTACATACTTCACTTTGTTTTTTATGCCCAGAATCTCTTTCAGCAGGCTTTTATCACCACTGATGCAATCCTGAACAGCTTTTTCTTTCCAGTCCAGGAACTGAAATCTCTTTCCCCATTCAAAAACTCAGTTAAACATTTTTCCAAACCTTGCTTTTTTTCCATAACACCTGTTGTTCGCCACTGTCTGTTTGGATTTTTCCATTGGAAAATCTGCGGTTATACTCTTTGTCACAATGAATCTGGTAATAATTCGTCTTTTCCAAATGCGGGTCACTTTTCTCTGTCCAACAAACTTCCGGGCGCTTCCCTGTGTGCTGTTCCAGTACATCAAGATAGCACTCCAGCACATCCTCGTTTCAGGTTTGCACTCAAACTCCGTAGCCTCTGCTCTTAATGGTCTCTACAACCTGAGAAACATACTTCTGGCAGGTGTCGTGGTCGGGTGCTTCCACCATCACACGCACAACAGGCTCCGTGCCAGATTCACGGACAAGGATACGGCCGGTGTCACCCAGTGCCTCGGCTACGGCCTTGACTGCTGCCTGCACTGCTTCGTCATCCTGTGCGACTTTCTTGTCGGTCACACGGACATTTTCCAGCACCTGCGGGTAGATCTTCAGCGGGACGGCCAGCGCACTCAGAGGCTTCTTCTTGGCCAGCATGACCTCCATCATCTTCAGGCTGGTCAGGATGCCGTCACCGGTGCTGGCGTACTTGGAGAAGATGATGTGGCCGCTCTGCTCACCGCCGATGCGGCAGCCGTTCTCGGCCATATACTCGTAGACATACTTGTCACCCACGGCAGTCTTGGCGTAGCCGATACCCTGCTCGTCAAAGGCCTTGTACAGGCCAAAGTTGGACATGACCGTGGTGACAACGGTGTTGGTCAGCAACTTGCCACGCTCCTTCATGTAGCGGCCGTAGATGTACAGGATGTGATCGCCAGTGATGACATTACCCTTTTCATCCACACACAGGCAACGATCAGCATCGCCGTCATAGGCAAAACCGATGTCCAGACCCCTTTCAACCACGAATTTCTGCAGGCCCTCAATATGAGTAGAGCCAGCGTTGTTGTTGATGTTCAGACCATTCGGCTTGTTGTTGATGACATAGGTGTCAGCACCCAGCGCATCGAACACAGACTTAGCGATGTTCCAGGAACTACCGTTGGCGCAGTCCAGACCAACCTTGACACCCTTGAAGGAGTAGATACCGAGGCTGATCAGGTAGCCCATGTAGCGGTTGCGGCCTGCAACGTAGTCCACAGTGCAGCCGATATGCTCACGGTGTGCGAAGGGCAGCTCCGGCCAGTCCTTATCGAACACATGGAGCTTTCCGTCGATGTAATCCTCGACTAACAGCAAGATTTCCTCCGGCATCTTCTCACCATAGCAGTCGATCAGCTTGATGCCGTTATCGTAGTAGGGATTATGGCTGGCAGAGATCATAATGCCACAGTCAAAGTCATCCACCCGGGCGATGTAAGCCACAGACGGCGTGGTGGTGACGTGCAGCAGGTAAGCATCTGCGCCGGAGGCAGTCAGACCTGCAACCAGACTATACTCGAACATATAGGAGCTGCGGCGAGTGTCCTTGCCAATGACGATGCGTGCAGGCTCATTGTTGCCGTTGCGCTCGCGGAGAGCATTGTAATACCAGCCCAGAAAACGACCAACCTTGTAGGCGTGGTCAGCGGTCAGCGTGATCCCAGCTTCGCCACGGAAGCCATCGGTTCCAAAGTATTTTCCCATTATAGTTTTTTCTCATCCAAAGAGTGAATTAACGAATAGAAATGTGCCTTTAGCCGGATAATTATCCGTTGCCTGCTGCTCACCACGGAGAGGTAGCACACTTGAGCAGCACAGCCATGTAGCGGAACACATGGCTGCTGTAGAGAATCAGTACTTCCTCCACACCATCTTATTTACCACATTCACATACCCCTGAATGATACGAACCACCTTCATGGACACAGTCTCGTCCACATAGTCGGGGCAGGGCTTACCCAGAACGCCCTTCTGCTTCATTTCGATAGCCATATCAGTGGCATTGAGAAGTTCACGAGTAGTAATGCCAGCCAGAATAAAGTCGCCGGCTTCCAGCGCCTCGGGGCGTTCTGTACTGGTGCGGATGCACACAGCAGCGATAGGATGCCCAATGGACAGGTAGAAGCTGCTCTCCTCGGGCAGAGTGCCGGAGTCGGAGACGATTGCCAGAGCGTTCATTTGCAGCTTGTTGTAGTCGTTGAAGCCCAGTGGCTCGTTGACACGGACACGAGAGTCCAGCTGGAAGCCACTCTTTTCCAGACGGTGCTTGCTGCGGGGATGGCAGGAGTACAGGATGGGCATATCGTACTTTTCTGCCAGTGCGTTGATGGCAGTGAACAGACTCAGGAAGTTCTTTTCAGAGTCGATGTTCTCCTCACGGTGGGCAGACAGCAGAATGTACTTGTCCTTTTCCAGTCCCAGACGCTCCAGCACATCGCTTTTCTGGATTTTCTCCAGATTCATGTGCAGCACTTCTGCCATGGGAGAACCGGTCTGGTAGGTGCGCTCCTTGGGCAGCCCTGTATCCGCCAGATACTTCCGGGCGAATTCGGAATAGCACAGATTCACGTCGGAGATCACATCCACGATGCGGCGGTTGGTCTCCTCGGGCAGGCACTCATCCTTGCAGCGGTTGCCCGCCTCCATGTGAAACAGCGGAATGTGCAGCCGCTTCGCAGAAATAGCGGACAGGCAGGAGTTGGTATCACCCAGCACCAAATAGCCCTCCGGCTGCAATTCGGACAGAAGCTCATAGCTTCGCCCCAGAATGTTGCCGCAGGTCACGCCCAGATTCTCGCCCACCACGGGCACAAGAATGTCCGGGCCATACTCCCCGAAGGTGTTCTTCAGCTCGAAATCCTCCCAGAAAACGGTGGAAAGATTTCTGTCCCAGTTCTGATTGTAATAGACCACGCAGCAGTCAAAGTATTCCCGGCAGCGCTTGATAACCGCAGCCAGCCGGATGATCTCCGGACGGGTGCCACAGCCAATCATGATCTTGGTGCGGCCGTCGTTTTTCCATTTAAAATTGTGTTCCATAAATATCTCCTAACGTCAACCAGTATCTTCTCTTACACCGGCTCGAAAAAAGTGTCCGGGTGATTCGGGTTGAAGATCTCGTTGCAGGTCATCACCGTCACCAGATTCTCTGTCTCCGACAGGTTGATGATATTGTGAGTCCAGCCGGGAATCATGTGGACAGCCTCGATCTTCTCCCCGGAAACTTCAAACTCCACCGTTTCTCCGGTGTTGATGTTCCGCTCCTGAATCAGGCCATGCCCAGCCACCACAATGAACAGTTCCCACTTGCTGTTGTGCCAGTGCTGGCCCTTAGTGATACTCGGGCGGCTGATGTTGATAGAGACCTGTCCACAATCAGCGGTGTGTGCCAACTCGGTAAAGGAGCCACGGTTGTCCACGTTCATCTTCAGGGCATACTTAAACTTGTCCGTAGGCAGATAGGTCAAGTACAGGGAATACAGCTTCTTGGCAAAGCTGCCGTCCGGCATCTTGGGCATCATGAGGGTACTCGGCTGTGCCTTGAACTCTTGCAGCAAGTCCACGATCTCGCCCAGCGTAACCTTGTGGGTTACGGGAACGCAGCAGTAGCGGCCATCCGTTTGCAGAACTGTCTCCACGCCGTCAAATTCACAGTGCTGCTCCTTGCCTTCCAGCAGATCAAACATTCCTTCTACCAGGTCGTCGATGTACAGCAGTTCCAACTCGGTGCTGCGGTCGTTGACGGTGAAGGGTTCGTCATTGGCAACCGCCCAGCAGAAAGTACTGACAGCGCTGTTGTATTTTGGGCGGCTATGTCCCATCAGGTTGACAAAGCGGTAGACTGCAACCTTTGCCCCAGTCTCCTGAGCATACTGGAAGAAAAGCTCCTCGCCAGCCTTTTTGCTGCGGCCATACTCACTGTTGCCGAAGCGGCCTGCCAGCGTCGCCTGAATGGAGGAGGAGAGCATAATGGTTGCCTTGTTGTTGTGCTTTTTCAGGCAGTCCAGCAAGTCCGATGCAAAGCCGAAGTTGCCCTTCATGAAGTCTTCCGGGTTTTCCGGACGATTCACACCTGCCAGATTGAACACGAAGTCCGCTTTCTGGCAGTATTCGTCCAGTTCCACCGGGGTGGAGTCCAGATCATACTCGTAGATTTCTTCAATATTCAGTGCCGGGCGGGTCTTGTTCTTGCCGTCCCGGATGTTTTTCAGGTTGTTGCACAGGGCGGTTCCCACCATGCCCTTGGCACCTGTGACTAGAATGTTCATCCTATCACCTCTTAATGTACTGCGGTGCAGTCCGGAATATCTGCGCCATCCGGCACAGTTGCATTATTGCAGATGGTGCAGTTGCTGCCAATGCGAGTAAAGTTACCCACAGTGGCACCGGTGCGAATCACACTGTTGGTGTAGATCAAGGCGTAATCCCCTACCTCTGCATCACAGTGGACTTCTGTTCCGGCGTTCAGCAGAACGCCGTTGCCAACGGATGCACCATTCTGGATACAAGCGTTTTGCAGCGCCACGCAGCCAAAGCCGACTTCAGCAAACGGACTGACATACGCACTGGGCGCAACGATATTGGGAAAAGCAAAGCCAAGGGCTTTCGCCTTCTCATACACCTGTGCCCGAAACCGGTTGTTGCCGATGCCCACTACCAGCAAGCTGTACTCCATCCGCAGCTCCGGCAAATCGTCAACTCCGCCAATCACCGGAATACCGCAGATTTCATCTCCCACAGGTTGTCCGTCATCGACAAAGGCACAATTATATTGGAGCATTGCCTGCTCCGCGACCATGCGCCCGAAGCCGCCGGCACCAACCAGCAACAGCTTTTCTTTAGACATTCGGGATGCCCTTCAGTGCGTTCTGGACATATTCGGTGGTCAGAATCTTCTTCACAGTACCTTCCACATCCAGACGCTCAGTGTTATGGCTGGTGTAGGACTCGTCTGCCATGGTATGTACCTCGCCCTTGACCACGAACTTGTCGTAGTTCAGGTCACGGTTATCCGCAGCAACACGGAAGTAGTGACCCATGTCCTCACTGCGCAGGCGCTCCTCACGGGTCATCAGGGTCTCGAACAACTTCTCACCGTGACGAGTGCCAATGATGTTCGTGCCAGTGTCACCGAACAGCTGCTGGACAGCTTTGGCCAGATCGCCGATGGTAGAGGCATCCGACTTCTGAATGAAGAGGTCGCCGGGGTTAGCATGCTGGAAGGCGAACATGACCAGATCCACGGCCTCGTCCAGGTTCATCAGAAAGCGGGTCATGTTGGGGTCCGTGATGGTGATGGGGTTGCCAGCCTTGATCTGGTCGATGAACAGCGGGATGACGGAGCCACGGCTGCACATAACGTTACCGTAACGGGTGCAGCAGATGGTGGTGCCACCACGCTCAGCAGCTACACGGGCGTTGGCGTAGATAACGTGCTCCATCATGGCTTTGGAAATGCCCATTGCATTGATAGGGTAAGCAGCTTTATCGGTAGACAGGCAGACAACACGCTTAACGCCAGCATCAATGGCGGCGTGCAGGACATTGTCAGTACCGATGATGTTGGTCTGGACAGCCTGCATGGGGAAGAACTCGCAAGAAGGCACCTGCTTCAGAGCGGCTGCATGGAAGATGTAGTCAACACCGGGCATCGCATCTTTGATGGACTGCGGATTGCGGACATCACCGATGTAAAACTTGACTTTCTTAGCGGCCTCCGGATGCTTGGCCTGAAGCTCGTGGCGCATATCGTCCTGTTTCTTTTCGTCCCGGGAGAAGATGCGGATTTCCTTCAAATCGGAATCCAGAAAGTGCTTCAGAACGGTAGAACCGAAAGAACCAGTACCACCAGTGATCATAAGGGTTGCGTTATCAAATGTAGACATTTTTGTTATCCTTTCCTTAATGCTTTTTGTAATCTTTTTTTTATATTAACGGATATCCAAATACGAATTCGAAGCACAATAGACTCCTTCTTAAGGTATTTTGCCCCTAACTGTTTAATGGTAAGCGTTTCCATATCATTCATGAAAGAATCTCGGTTTATAGGTTCTGTACAGGACTCGAATATTGCCGGATTTTGCAAAGCCGCTTGTTGAAAATCAACCTCTTTTGAAATCATTGTTCCTTTGATTTCCTGAAAAAGCTCATTTCCTTTTGGAGTGTGTACAAGAACTAGAGAAAGGCCCTTGTCATCATCTAGTTCAGGACAAACATTCTCCGCACCCCAAAAATCTGCCAATGAAATATCTGCGAGTTCATGCAGACCTTTGAAGTGGCACGAATAGCAAGATGGCCGGAGACAGATGTTTTGCAAAAACATCTGCATAAACAAATCCTTGTAAAGGATTTGTTTGTACGCCGTACTATTTGAAAACTCAAATAGTACGGCGTACATTTTCCAGCCATAGTATTTATGTCTGAAAAATGTTCGCCGCGCGGATGCGCCCGCGCGATTTTCGCAATAGCGAAGATATTTTCTCCAAATTTTGGGGCTCGGTACGCCATGGCATATAACGCCAACGCACAGCAGGTTTTCATAGTCTGTTCTCAATAGAGACTTCAGCCCTGCAATTTGACATGGAGTTCCCGAAAACAGCACTTTTCGCCTGTTGTCAAGTTCATTTTTGATTTGTTGATATACGCCTTCTGTACTGCTTTGTATGTATTTGCTTCCTCGCAGTGCTGCCAGTTCGTCTGGTGATTCGACCTTAATATGGCAAACTGACGTGCAATCTTCTGACATTGCAGCCCCATACACCACACCACCTTCTCTTAATACCTGCTTTGCAAGAAGTGAAAAAACGCCTCCTGAGGAACTTTGCAGCCGCTCTTTTTCATCCAGATTGTATGCAGCGTATGCTTTTGTATCCGGAGCATCCTCATCGGTTTTATTTAACATGGGGCATACACGCAGACACATATTACAGTCAACGCACTTTTCGAGTTCAACATCGGGATACAAGAATCCTTCGGCATCTTCAACCATTGTGATGCATTGCTTCGGGCAAGCCTGTGTGCAGGCCGCACATCCACAACAGTTTTGTTTGTTTCCTATTTCTATCATTTCATCATCAACGCCCTCTTCTTATCAATTTCTGAATAGGCTGGATTACAAGTGCCTTTTCCTCATTATTCATCCCCAAAAACCACATGCTCAAGCCATATATCGCGCTATACGAAATTATCATCGCAAGATAAAAAATGTAATTGTCAAATGTTATGGAGCGCATAATCCAGCATCCAAGCAACGCAGGAATGATCATTCCTTTGGAAAGTGAAACAATGCTCCGCCAGAAATATCGCATGTCCATTCCGATGCCCTTTTGGTAATAGACGTTCATAACGATTCCATTTGCAATGATTAGCCCAATAGCAGTTCCGAGAGCCGAACCGATAGGGCCGAATTTCTTTGCCAGCGGGATGCTGATAAATACGTTCAACAGTGCCATCATAAAATAAATAAGGGAGCGGATCTTATGTTTGTTTACCGAGCGCTGGATTTCTATTCCTAAGTTCTGAATCAAAGGGATGAAAGCCGGCACGACCAAAAGTAAGGCAACGGGATACGCCTGAGCATATTCCGGCGTAGAATAAATATCTGTGATGAAAAACTTTCCAAAAACAACAAAGCCGGACACGATCAGCATCAGTATCAAATATTGAACTCGTCCAACGCGCGTAAACAATTCTGTGAATTTCTGATTTCGATTCTCCAAATTTTCAGCAGCAATACAATTTACACGCGGAGCGAATACGGAAGATATTGCTGTCGAAAATGTGATCACCAATGAGTTGATTTGCGCCCCAACGCCATAAATCGCAACCGCACTGGTTCCAGAAACACGACCTAAAATGAACTTATCCACAGACCAGTTTATCTGGTCTATAATCATGTTCAGAAACAAGAAAAAGCTAAATCCTGCGATTTCTTTCAGAATATGGAAGTCGAATCCCCGGAAGAAAAATTGTATGTGCAGTATTTTCAGGCAATAGAACACATTCACAACAAGCTTCAAAATGGTGATAAATGTCGTGACGCTTACTACTGCAACTGACCCAAATCCCATCAACATAAGTGGCAAAGCAAGAAGCGGGTTGCACAAAACGCCTACCAATGTCACGATTCGCTGAAAAAGGAATTTCTCATGTGCACTTACTATGGAATCCAGAAGTCCGGATGGAAATGTCAGCGCGATATTAACAACCAAGATTGCCATCAATATCCGTGCTGTACTTAACTCGGACTCTGTAAGATTTGCTCCAAACAGCTGTCTTGGAAACTGGACAAGCACCATCCCGCAAAGAAAAGCCATGACCGACATTGCCAAAAACAACGTCAGAAACATTCCATTCAGCTGTGCAATCCCGTCGATATCATTCCTGGCTTTCCGCTGAGAATAAAACCGAAGATATGCGCCTGTAAAGCCAAGGCTGAATAAGCTCAGGTAGCTGACGACGCTCCCCACAAGAGTGTACAGGCCATATTCACTTTGTCCCAGCAGCCGAATCATGACCGGGGTATAGACCAGCTGGATCATCATATTCAACCCTGTGGAAATATAGGAAAGGACAACACCCGCTTTTAATTGATTCTTCAAGGCTATACCCTCATTGCTTTTTTCGGAGATTATTTCTCAGGTACTCGTAAGATTCCGTGCGTCGACGGCTCCAGATCTTATCGGATTCTCTATAATCGATTTGTGGGATACTCTCGGTCGTGTTTAGCTGCTCCGCTGTGATTCCCTGACCTTCCAGCTTATACTCTGCCATAAAATCGGTCAACCTGCTGCCCATGGAGCCTCCGCTTGCTCTTGTTGTTCGTTCCAGAACATAAAACGGCTTATGATAGATCATGCTAAAAACAGCCGCATGAAAAGAATCCGTTACAACGACTTCTGCACCTCTAATCAGGCTTAAAAACTCTGCTGGACCTGACGTAAAATCTTGGATGTCTCCAAACTTTTCATCCTGTGAATTGGCATTAATAATGTGTGGCACAGTAACAAGTTGACATTCGATTTTTCTTGCATATTCTTCTGCTGCGTTTCTGGTATCCGTTCCATCTCCCAACAGGTAACAGAACACATATTTTTCGTGGATATCAACTGGCCTTGACTCTTTGTCCCATTGTTCTCGTTTAAGCAAAAGGACCGGATCTGCAACTGTGATGGCCTTTTTCCCAGTTCTTTCTTCAAGAAAAGGAATCGAACTTTTTTCTCTCACCGAAACCGCATCAAGTTGTCGGATATTTTCGGATAGTCTCTTAATGAATACAGGACGTACCTTTGTCAAAGGGATGCTTGGTGCGTAGGAAAACTTCTGCACAGTCCGAGGAACAAACTTCAAACAGAAATTGTCGAGTGCGTTATGGATAAACCAGTCGCTCCAGTCATTCCATATTTGATCTCCGCCACAAATAAAGCAGGCATAAGAATCAAGGCAATCTTTAATCGAATCGTTGTCGAATACGATTGAGCTATGCGGCGTCTCCTTTTGAAATCTGAGAAATGCCGCTTTTCTGCAGTCAAGTTGTTCTTTCAGTTGATTTTCCAGTCCACTGGTTGCGCTGAGCTTCTTTTCTGCTTTGAGTCGAGAGGAAAGGAATTGCACCCCATTCCTGATTCCACCCTGAAATGCTTGTTGTATAGACATTATCAGTCTTCGTGAATACGGAAGCCTCCGCCAGCTACGCAGGTAGTCATACTGGATTTGTTCCGACTGCCATTCACTGCAGCTTTCAATCGCTCGAACCAAAGCTCTAGCCTGAAGCTGCCCACCAAAATTCTCATTGTTATAATAAAACGTCAAAATACCAGCTTTCATATTCACCCACCTCTTTTCATATTACTAAGTCTGTATTTTATCCAGAAGAAAACTTGCAAAGCGCTCCAGTTTCCCTTTGCGCATAATTTTCGTGGAAAATCATACTTAAAAGGCAGTGCATATGTCTGCTGACATACCTTGATAAAATCATCCGATTTCAACATTCGCTCTGCCAAATCTTTTTTCTCAGTCGATGGCTTATCCGAATAACAAATAAGCTGCATCAGATTGATGCCGTTCAAACAAAGCCGCTCATTCAGCGCTCTGCTTTCCGGGTTATCCGGGCAATATGTGTGCAAAAAAATTTCTCCAGTCTTATAAAGCACAACCACTTGCTCAATATCATTTTCTCGTAGTTTTTTTGTTGCAGCATCCGTATTCAAACAATTATAAACATATCCAACCGTATCAAAAACTTTGATCATTAGGCATTTTTTCAAATATTCCAGGTTGAACAGGAAATCTTCGCCTAGCGCTACAGATGTATTAAATCTTTGGTTGACGATTAAATCTCGTTTATAGATTTTAGAGAAAGGTGCGTTGAAGAAGTTTTTTTGGTACAGTTCGTCAAAGTTTGTCCCCAGTTGCTCAGGGAAGCTGATGGTTCGATTTTTTAACGCATACTCGGATTTTCCGCTTTTATCCACCATCGTATAACCGCCCGCCACCAAATCTGCCCCTTCTGCCTTAGACATCAGCTTTTCGCAGAAATCCGGATCAAGCCAATCATCCGAGTCAACAAACATAACATACTCGCCTCTGCAAATATCCAAGCCGGTATTACGAGCAGACGAAACACCTCCATTGGTTTTATGCACCACCCGAACTCTAGCATCCTTTGATGAATACTTATCACAGATTATGGAACTCTTATCCTTTGATCCATCATCGACAAGGATAATCTCAAAATCCGTGTAAGTCTGAGCGAGAACGCTGTCAACGCATTTTTCCAGATATTTTTCTGTGTTATATACTGGGATGATGATACTAAGCATTATGTAGACACCTTTCTGTTACTTTTTTGCAGAACATATACCCTGACAAGACAAATCATCCAGTATGTCCATATAAGTTTTTGTACCATATCCGTAAAATATCCGCGAACAAATAGGATCATTGCTGTTGCCAAGATTGAACACCACACCTGATATATTATCCCGGATTCAGAATCACTTTTTATTGTTATTCCAGTGTGTAGTCTCGACATAAAAGAGCCCACAATAGCACTTCCCAGCACGCCAAACCATGAAAAATTATAATAAAGCTCCCCTAAGAATGAGCCTCCTAATGCGAATGTGATATTCCTAGGGAGCTGGCTCACGAACATTACTGTTTCTGATAAAAAAGGAATCCGATTTACGAGCAAAGGAATAACCGAGCATGCACCTGCTAAATACGATCTTCCATATCCATAGTCTATCTGAGAGGGTGTATATTTTACCGCCACCTCTAGCGTGTCAAAGGTAGAGCCGAACTCACCCAAAGCTCCTCCCAAAATATTTGTCATTGTTCCACTCTGTATAAGCATCAATGTCTGTCCCAGACTGACTGTGTCGCTACTTCTAATCGTTCCAATCGCACTTATAAACATAAAGCCGACAACACACGCCGCTGCCAAGAAGAACAGCTTTCCAAGTGTTATCTTATTTACAATAAAAAAATATATGTAAATCCAAACCAAAAGAAATGCAACCTTTTCTTGCCTTGCTCCTGTGGACATCATTACACACTTATAGACAATAATCAGCAGAAACCACATTCGTTGTGTGGCTTTTCTTCGCAAACCGAAAAGCAAAAAGAACAAGCCAGCATCAAAGAAGAAAGCGATGCTTTGAATTGCTTGCGGGAAATAAAGAGAGTAAACACCTTCGTATCCACCGCTCATAGCTCCGAGCAGTGAAAGTATATCAATATATAGGTGTGGAATTATTCCCACTGCAATAAGTACCTTTGCATATGTCAATATATCGACAGCATCAAAACTCTTCCACTTTTGTTTTTGTCCTTTTTGTCCATGAAACATGACCACTCCCGCATAATATACTGTTTGTGAAAGGACAAAAAAGGCGAACGACTTTTGAATCGTATCTGAATCGCCATAATACTCAAACGGAAGGGGCACAGTTCCCGCAATATTAAAACCTTCCTTTATAAGTTGGCCGCAATGAAACATCAATGAAAAATAAGCAAAAATGTTTGGAATCGAAATTACAGGCAACTCACACAGAATCTTCAGCAATGCAACATCTATGACAGTACATGCAATTGCCATAACAGACATTGATGTATAGTCCAACTGAACATTAAATGTTCCTAATGTCAAAAGCAAAATAAATTGCAAAAAAAGAGCCATCCATGTCAACGTCTTCGTTTTCTGTATTTGCATAAACTAGTCCTCTAACTTATTCACATGTGCACATGGACAAATAACAATCTGCGAGCTTATGTGCCTCATGAACAATATCGTATCCCCTTTTACGGAGTTCTTCTTGCGCCTCTGCTGCATTTTTAGTTCTGGGAGTTTGTTCCAACGCCTCAACCCATTTGTCTGTGTCATCAAGAGGCAAACGCCTTGCATATTCAGTCATACAAATTTCTTGCGTTATAGTGTCTGCAAAGAGGCAAGGAAGCCCAGCTGCCTGCGCTTCAATTCCGGATACAGGTAGTCCTTCAAATAGAGATGGCATAATAAACACATCCATTGCTTGCAGTAGTTCTGGAATATCGTCACGTGACCCTAGAAACAGTACATTTTGTTCAATATGTAATTTGCCTACATATGCTCTTGTTTCATTGAGTAGATTTCCTGTTCCAGCTAGAATAAGCTTGGAGTTCGGATGATTATCTAACATCTTCGCAAATGTCTCAATCAGAAACTTGTGATTCTTCTCATAACAAAAACGCCCCACGTGACCAACCACAAATGCGTCCGCTGCAATCCCCAATTCCATTCGTTTCCTTTGTTGGACTTCACTGCGGGGAAAATACAAATTCAAATCAATCGCATTATTAACGATTTTAAATGAATCGCCCTCATACAACCATTTCCCGGCTTTTTGAGAGCAGGCTAGACGCTCAGTGGCAACCTTATGTATTTTCCTTTTAGAATAATAACCGATTGCTTTTTTGATTCCTTTTTGAGCCTGATACTTTGTTGTATGTGAATGTGCAATCCTGTTTTTGACTCCACACTTTTTAGCGATTTCAAGAAAATCACCACAAGCTGAATCCATATTGCAATGAACAATGTCCACCGGATGTGCTTTCAGTACTTTTCTTACCTCGTGCGAGTAAGACAATGGATGCTGTCCTCTGACAGGCACATGATAGATGGGCACATGATATCCTACAATCTCTTCATCATAATCGCCCTTATCATATCCGTGAACAAGAATTGAAAATTCAAATCTATCATCTTTTA
>OFMA01000364.1_pt1 | contig 35097 bp, 24 predicted proteins | sample 1541011 | NCBI WGS metagenome assembly OFMA01 (sample SAMN04209225, study PRJEB22552) | human gut metagenome | biome: gut; material: feces | host: Homo sapiens | place: USA: Oklahoma
ACCTGAATCACTTTCTTACGCAGCGAAACAGCAAGTGTTTCACTGCTGAGCGAACTTTTTTTCTACATATTTTTTTCCTGCCGCAACATCATGATTGAGCTGGTTTTTCAGCGCGTCAATCGAAGCAAATTTCTGCTCCGGGCGCAGGAATTTTAACAGAGAAACCTCCGCCTGTTTTCCATAGAGATCCTCGCTGCAGTCAAAAAGATTCGTCTCCACGCCGGTAAATTTTTCCTGTACCGTCGGCTTAACACCGATGTTTGTGATACCGTAATAAATTTTTCCTTCGATTTTCACCTCGGAAACGTAGACGCCGAACGGCGGAAGCAGCTTTTCTGCCGGCGGGATCTGATTGATGGTCGGCACGCCGATCGTTCTGCCGAGTGCATGACCGTGGACAATCTCGCCGTGAACCGCGTAATCGTAGCCGAGCAGACCGCTCACGGCTTCCATATTGCCCTGTTCCAGCTCTTCCCGTGCCCAGGTGCTGCTGATCTCGCGGCCGTTTTCCTCTGCTTTTTCGATGATCTCGGTTTCAAAACCAAGGGACGGGCCCATTTCTTTCAGCATTTCGGCTGTGCCGCTTCTCTTGTAGCCAAAACCGAAATCCTTTCCCACAACAACTTTTTTCGCGTGCAGCTTATCCACCAGAATCTCTTTGATAAAGGCTTCCGGCGTCATGTGCATCACTTCATCCACAAACGGGCATTCCACAAGGCAGTCCATGCCAAGCTGTTCGAGGCGGGCTCTTCTCTCCTCATTCGTCAGCAGCTGATGCGGCTTGACATGCTGCACTTTCGACTGCGGCGGCACGTCAAACGTAAACACAACCGTTTCCAGTCCTTCCGTTCTGCCGATTGCAAGGACACGGCGGATCAGAAGCATATGCCCCCGGTGGAGGCCGTCAAATTTTCCCAGGGTTACAACGCTGTCCCCTCTGCTGTCAAAATCCAGTGTTTTTGTTAGATATCTCATGTTCTCTCCAGAAATAACTTGACCGGTCTGGTTAAGTTTTGTGATGGTCTGTATTGATAAATACCGACAAACGTTCCGTCATCGAGATAAAGGCGGAACTCCTCGTCTTCTGCGAAGTCCCCGCCGGAAGCAGTTTCCCCGATTTCGCGGATCTGCGCCGGTTTCAGCGGATTTCCGTTTTCCGCAAGCTTTTTCGCATGATCGTCCGCTGTCGCAAAGCTGCGCAGCGCGGCAAACATTTCATCGACCGGCACGAGGATCTCCGAAAGGCGGCCCTCACCGACAATCGCTGCGATCTCGTCAAGCGTGTGCGCTCCGTTTCGGTCAAACTGGCCGACTCTCGTGCGGATCAGCTGCTCCATACATCCGTGGCAACCCAGTTTTTCGCCGATATCGTGGCACAGGGTGCGGATATACGTTCCCTTCGAACACGTTACCTCCATGCGCACCAGCGGAAGCTTCACTTCCAGAATGCTGATCTCGTAAAAGTGCACCGTGCGGGCCTTCCTCTCGATCTCGATGCCTTCCCGCGCCAGCTCGTAGAGTTTCTTTCCATTAACCTTCAGCGCGGAATACATCGGCGGCACCTGCTGCTGCTCCCCGGCAAACGAGGCGATGCAGTCCCGCACCTCTTCTTCCGTCACGGTCACCGGCGCTTCTGCTGTCACGGTTCCGCTCATGTCCTGCGTATCCGTTGCGATTCCAAGGTGAAGCAGCGCTTCATACGTCTTCGTTTCATCGGTCAGCATATCGCAGAGACGCGTTCCCTTTCCAAGGCAGACCGGAAGCACGCCCGTCGCATCCGGGTCTAGGGTTCCGGTGTGGCCGATTTTTTTCTGGTGCAGGATGCCGCGCAGCTTCGCAACCACGTCATGCGACGTAAATCCCGCCTCTTTCCATACGTTCAGAACTCCGTTTATCATGTTGTTTTGTCTCCCTCTTTTTCACAAGAAAACCGGGCGTGGATATATTTTCTGCGCCCGGCTGTTTCCTGTTTATGCTTCTTCCTCTGTCGTCTCTTCTTCCTCTTCTGCAAGAAGCTGTTTTTCGATATACAGAGTCAGATTGTTGATTACATCATACGGAGAACCTGACATCGTGCAGCCAGCCGCACGGATATGGCCGCCGCCGCCGAATACGGCTGCGATTTTGCTCACATCAACCAGCTCGTCGGAGCGGAGGCTTACTTTGAAGACCTGCGGCTCCAGCTCATACAGGAAGATCGCTACGTGAACGCCTTCTGTATTTTTTAACTGGCCGACAATGCCGTCCATATCTCCCGTTGTCAGGCCATAGAAGTCCATGACTTTCTTCCGCACGATACCGACAATACACTGCTTGTCGAGAAGCATGATGCTCTCTGTCAGCGTGCGTCCCATAATCTGATTCTGTACGTATGTTTTCTTGAAGAATGCATCCTCGATGATTCTGGTAAACGGAACTCCCTTTTCCATCAGAGCGGCCGCAACCCGCATCGTGTGCGGAGAGGTGCTGCTGTACTGGAATACGCCGGAATCGGTCACAATACCAGTGTACAGCGCCTCGGCGCACGGCTCGGAGATCTTTTCTTCCTCCAGAAGTCCGAACAGCACCTCGCAGGCAGAGCTTGCATCCGGCTCTACGTGATTGATTTCGCAATATTCTGTATTCGTCACATGGTGATCGATGCAGATCGTCTTTCCCGCTTTTGCAAGAAGCGGTACGGCAACGCCGATGCGTTCCTCGCTGGATACATCCAGAAGGACCACAAGGTCGTACGCTTTCTCTTCACAGCTTGTCTTTACCTCAGAAAAGCCCGGAAGATAGGAAAATTCCGGCCGTGGATCCTCAAGATAGACATCTGCCTGAATCTCCGGCCGATTGTCGCGAAGATACTGGTATAATCCCAGGCAGGAACCGATGCAGTCACCGTCCGGACGAACGTGTCCGGCGATGGCCATGCAGGAGACTCCGTTTAGAATTTCATCAATTTTCTTCATTTTCCTCATCCTTTTTGTCTTCTTTGTGTGTTACTTCATCAATCAGTTTCGACATCGTAACGCCATATTCAATCGACTCATCCAGGACAAAGGTCAGCTCCGGTGTATTGCGGAGGTTAATGGTCTTGGCCAGCATACGGCGGATGAAGCCCTCCGCGCTCTTTAAGCCGCGGATGGTTTCTTTCTTCGCCTCATCATCGCCAAACACACTGATATATACTTTACACGTCTTCAGATCCGGCGCTACCTCTGCCGCTGTGACAGAGGTCATCATTCCGATGCGCGGATCCTTGATCTCGTTCCGGATGATGTTGGAAAGCTCTTTCTGTACTTCCCCGTTGATCCTGGTGTTTTTAATACTGTTTTTTCTCAACTTAATTCCTCATTTCTATCTCGGCACTTCTACCATGATATAAGCCTCGACCTGATCGAACTCCTGAAGATCGTTGAATCCTTCAAATACAAGACCGCACTCATAGCCGGAGCGCACTTCTTTGACATCGTCTTTGAAACGTTTGAGGGATGCCAGATTTCCTTCGAAGATCTGGTTTCCTTCGCGGCTGATTCGAACTTTGCAGCCTCTCTGGAACGTTCCGTCCAGTACATAGCTTCCGGCGATCGTTCCGACACCGGATGCCTTGAAGAGCTGACGTACCTCGGCATGGCCGATAACTTTCTCTTCGTAAACCGGCTCAAGCATACCCTTCATGGCTGCCTCAACATCCTCAATTGCCTGGTAGATGACACGGTACAGACGGATGTCTACGCCGTTCTGCTCTGCCATGGATTTTGCGTTCGCATCCGGGCGTACGTTAAATCCGATAATGATGGCGGAAGATGCGGTTGCCAGCATAACGTCGGACTCGTTGATCGCACCGACACCGCCGTGGATGACGCGTACGGCAACTTCCTCGTTGGAGAGTTTGACAAGACTCTGTTTTACTGCCTCGACAGATCCCTGTACATCGGCTTTGACAACGAGTGCCAGTTCTTTTAAGTTACCCTCCTGAATCTGGTTGAACAGATCATCCAGGGACATCTTCGCTTTTGTCTCCTCAAGCAGGTTCTTCTTGTTCTCTGCCACGAAGGTTGCTGCGAAGTTCTTTGCTTCTTTATCGTTATCGGTCTGAACGAGGATCTCTCCTGCGTTTGGAACATCGGAAAGTCCGAGAATCTCAACCGGAGTAGACGGGCCTGCCTCTTTGACGCGGCGTCCCTTATCATCCATCATCGCACGGACTTTACCGGAGCATGCGCCTGCTGCGATGTAATCGCCGACATGCAGGGTACCTTTCTGTACCAGAATGGTAGCAACCGGTCCTTTTCCTTTATCCAGCTCAGCCTCGATGACAAGACCTCTTGCTTTCCGGTTCGGGTTTGCTTTCAGCTCGAGCACTTCGGAAGTCAGAAGGATCATCTCAAGCAGATCGTCGATACCTTCGTTGTTCTTTGCAGATACCGGAACGAATACGGTGCTTCCGCCCCAGTCCTCCGGAATCAGTTCGTACTCGGAGAGCTCCTGTTTTACACGCTCTACATTTGCGCCTGGTTTATCGATCTTATTGATCGCAACGATGATCTCAACGCCGGCTGCTTTTGCATGGTTGATTGCCTCAACGGTCTGCGGCATCACACCGTCGTCTGCTGCGACAACGAGAATGGCGATATCCGTTGCATTGGCTCCACGCATACGCATAGCGGTGAATGCCTCATGTCCTGGGGTATCGAGAAACGTAATCTTCTGTTTGTTGATCGAAACGGTGTATGCACCGATGTGCTGGGTAATACCGCCAGCCTCGCGGTCGGTGACATGGGTATTCCGGATGCAGTCCAGAAGAGATGTTTTACCGTGGTCAACGTGTCCCATAACGCAGACTACCGGCGGACGCGGAACCATGTCTTTTTCATCCTCTTCGTCCTCTTTTAAGAGCTCTTCGATCACATCGACTTTCTCTTCCGGCTCAGCGATGATGTTATAATCAAGCGCGATTTCCTGCGCTTTTTCGAAATCGATCTCATGGTTTACGGTAACCATCGTTCCTTCCATGAACAGTTTCTTTACGATGACTGCCGGCTGCATTTTCATCTTCTCAGCCAGCTCGCGGATGGTCATTTTCTCCGGCAGGGTAATCTCCTTTACCTCATCTTTCGGAGCTTCCTGTTTCGGTTTGTTGACCGGTTTCTGGAGCGCTTTCGGGAGTCTGGACTGCTGATGATGTCCCTGGTTCGGACGGTTTCCGCCTCTTCCTCTGTCTTCACTGAATTTATTCTCTCTTAAAGAATCTTTGTTTTTGTCTTTTTCTTTTCTTCCTGTATCACGGCCTGGCTTCTTGATGCCAAGGCTCATTGTATCGCCTGCAGAGCTCTTATGCTCGGTTCTGCGGCGGTCTCCTCCCGGACGGCGGTTCTGATTCTGGGAATCATCATCCTTTCCTGCGAACGGTCTTCCGCCATTATTTCCCGGTCTGCCTCCGTTTGGACGTGCGGAACGCTCACCGAATGGTCTTCCGCTTCTCTCACCGTTTCCATTTCTTCCGCCGTTATTGCGGTCTCCTCCCGGACGGTCTCCGCTGCGGTTCGGGCGGTCTCCGTTATTGTTGAAGCGGCGCTCTCCCTGCGGACGGTCTCCATTGCGGTTCGGACGGTCTCCGTTATTGTTGAAACGGCGCTCTCCCTGCGGACGGTCTCCATTGCGGTTCGGACGATCTCCATTTCCGCCGTTTCCGTTTCCACGGTTCGGACGGTCCTCGCTTCTTCCGTTTCCATTGCGGTTTCCTTCCGGACGGCCGTTTCCGCGGGACGGGCGGTCTTTTTTCTGTCCCTGGTTCTTTGTGAACTCTTTTGCTTCTTTACTTGTTGCGTTCTGCGGACGCACAACGGAAATAATTTTCTTTTTCTTCGGTTTTGCCTGCTCTTCCGGTTTCTTCATTTCCATATTTTCTGTATCTTTCTTTTCCAATGATCTTTTCTCCTCTTTCTGCGGTTTTCGTGTTTCCTGCATCCATCCACCGACCTTTCCGGCCTTACGCCTTACGCTTCTGCCAACAATGCTGCTATTTTTTCTGCAAAATGCGCTTCACATACGGCAAGGGAAGAACGGTATTCTCTTCCGATGGCTCTTCCAAGCTGCTCTTTGTCCCCAAAAAGAATGCATGGCACTTTATAGTATGCACACATATTGCGAAATTTCTTCTGTGTATTGGCCGACGCCGTTTCCGCCAGAATGACAAGGTATGCGCTGCCGCTCTTTACGGCCTGCTCGGTCGCAAATTCGCCGCTCGATACCTTACCCGCCTTCATGGCAAGGCCCAGCATGGATAATCCTTTACTTTGACTGTTCAATCTTCGCAAATGCCTCCTTTAACTGCTCATAAACCTCTGATGGAATTTCTGCCTTCAGAGAACGGGAAAGTCCTTTGTTTTTCATTGCTTTCCCCAGACATTCCAGAGAGCAGACATAAGCACCGCGTCCGTTCATTCTTCCGGTTGTGTCCGGAACAATCGTTCCTTCGGTGGTTTTCACCACGCGGATCATTTCTTTTTTGTTTTTCATTTCATTGCAGCCAATGCATTTACGCAGCGGCACTTTACGAACTGTACTCAAATGCTCATCCCGCCTTTGTTTTTATTTTAATTACTCTTCGTCTCCGGCTTTCTCTGCTGTTTCTACATCATTCTCGTCGAAGTTTTCTTCTGCAGAGATGGTTTCCTCCTCTGCTGCGGACTCATCGTAATTGCCCTCTTCCTCGTATTCCTCTTCTTCTACGTAGTCGAAGTCTCCTGCCTCGCGTGCCTGGGTCTCGCTCTTGATGTCAATCTTGAACCCGGTCAGACGTGCGGCAAGTCTTGCGTTCTGTCCCTCTTTACCGATGGCAAGGGAAAGCTGGTAATCCGGAACGATTACTTTTGCGGTCTTCTCATCCGGGTCTGCCATAACGGAAATAACTTTTGCCGGGCTCAGTGCGTTCTCGATCAGGAGTGCCGGGTTCTCATCCCATGTGATGATGTCGATCTTCTCGCCGTTCAGCTCGTTGACAACCGCGTTGACACGACTTCCGTTCATACCGACGCATGCGCCGACTGCATCGACATTCGGATCGTTGGACCATACTGCCATTTTTGTACGGCTTCCCGCCTCACGGGCAATGCTCTTGATCTCTACGATGCCTTCCGCAACCTCGGAAACCTCAGACTCAAAGAGACGTTTTACGAGTTCCGGATGGGTACGGGATACCATAACCTTCGGTCCCTTGGTTGTATTCTTTACTTCCAGAACGTATACTTTCACACGCTGGGTCGGCTCAAATTTCTCGCCTTTGACCTGCTCGTTCTCGGTCAGAAGAGCGTCTACTTTACCGAGGTTGATGCTGACGTTGCGTCCTACATAGCGCTGTACCACACCGGTAACCACATCGTGCTCTTTCTCGAAGTACTGATCAAACAGAACTTTACGCTCTTCCTCACGGATCTTCTGAAGAATGACGTTTTTGGCATTCTGGGTTGCAATACGGCCGAACTCTTTGGATTTGATTTCTACCGGAACGATATCGCCGAGTTCATAGCGGGAGTCTGCACGTTTTGCATCGGAAAGGGCGATCTCCATGATCGGATCCTGTACCAGATCAACAACGGTTTTCTCTGCTACGACTTTGAAATCACCAGTCTGGGCGTTGATGCTTACCTTTACATTATCTGCTTTGCCAAAATGGTTTTTACAGGCCTGGATCAGCGACTGCTCAATTGCCTCAAGCAGGGTATCTTTGCTGATATTCTTCTCTTTCTCAAGAACTTCAAGGGCCTCCATTAATTCTGTATTCATTTTTCTCTTTTCCTCCTGTATCTGCGTCTGTTTAGAAATCAAATGCTAAACGGATCAATGCAATATCGCTTTTCTGGAAGACGCGCTCTGTTCCGTCCTCCTCCAAAATGGTCACACTGTTATCATCATATGCGGTGAGTATTCCGTAAAATTCCCGGTTTCTCTCGATCGCACGGTATGTCCGGATTTCCAGCTCTTTTCCCATGCTTCTCCTGTAGTCTTTCTCTTTTTTCAGCGGACGTCCAAGGCCCGGGGAGCTGACCTCCATGATATAGGCGTCATCGATAAAGTCCTCTGCGTCCAGCCGGTCAGAAAATGCACGGCTGACGATTTCGCAGTCATCCACGGTGATTCCGCCTTCTTTGTCGATGTAAGCACGCAGATACCAGGTACCGCCCTCTTTGACATACTCCACATCCACCAGTTCAAAACCATTGGCTTCTACAATCGGAGTGATCAGTTCTTCTGCCTTCTGTTCGTATTCTTCTCTTCTGCTCAAATCCTCACCACCTTTTTGATTCAGGGAAACTTTCGAAAAATTCTTTCATTTCCCTGTACACAAGAAAGAGTGGACGAAATCGTCCACTCCTTAACAGTCACTTATTAACAACTTTACTATAGCACCTTTTCCGTGCAATTGCAAGGGTTAATTTTCAAAATATCCTTTATTTATCGCCTTTTCCGGCTTTTTTGTTCGCCGGTTCCGGACAGATGTGGACATCGAGCTGGTTATACGGGATGGAAATTCCCGCCGCGTCAAACTCTTCTTTGATGCGCTCATTCATTTTCCATTTGACCGGCCAGTAATTTTCCGTTGCGACCCAGGCGCGGAGACCGACCGTAATCGCGCTCTCGCCCAGCTCATCTACGAAAAACTGCTGTTCCTCCGACTGAAAATGCGGCTCCTCCTCAACGAGGCGGCGCAGGATGTCCTTCGCTTTTTTGATATCGGACTCATAAGAAATGCCGACTTTGATCTCCAGCTTTCTCCGGTCCATCGCCGTCACGTTGATGATGGTGTGGTTCGTCAGATTAGCGTTCGGGATCATGATGGTACGGTTGTCGATGCTGTTGATTGTCGTATAATACATCTCAATCTTCTTAACCGTTCCCTCCTGACCTTCGCCCGGAAAAATGATGTAGTCACCGACCTTAAATGGTTTCAGCAGCAGAATCATCACGCCGCCTGCAAAGTTTGAGAGGCCGCCCTGCAGTGCCAGGGATACGGCAACGCCGGCGGAGGCGATGGCTGCTGCGATCGACGCTTCGGATACGATACCGAGCTGAACGATAATGGTCAGCACCAGCAGCGTGTTCAGACTGTATTTCACCATGGAAACGGTGAAACTGACCACCGCCTCCTCCGTGTGAAAACGCCGCATGTTTTTCCGGATCAGACCACAGAGCCACAGGATCAGTTTGCGTGCAACCAGAAACAGAATTACCGCAAACACGATCTTCAGCACCAGATCGGCAGCCGAAGAGGCCTTGTCGATCCAGTATTCATAGACGCGTTCCGCCGCTGTCAGATTCACCATGTGTTATCTCTCCTCTGTCTCGAATTTTCTCTGCAGCTCCTCGCCGAGTTCACTCATGCCTGTGCTTTTTTTCGTTTTTGTCTCTGGTTTTGCCTCTGATTTTGCTTCCGACTTGGTTTCCGGCTTTGTTTCCGGCTTTGTAGCCGGCTTCTTTTCCGGATCGGCGGCTGCGCGGTATTTTTCCACGGCTTTTGCTGCCTCTGCCGCTGCGGATTTTCCGGCTTTCACCAGCTTGTCCACCGTCTGCTCTACCGTTTTCACCGGTTTGCTATCAATCGCCTGCTTTACGGCTTTCTCCACCTTCTCTGTCGCAGTCGTAGTTCCCTGCTTTTTCTCTGCGGTTTTCACCGTTTTTTCCGATACCTTTTTCTCTGCTTTTTGGGCAGTCTTTGTTGTTTTCTTTGCTTTTACTGCTTTTACTGCTTCTTCCGTTTTTCCAGCCGGTTTTCCCTTCTTTCCGGTTTTCTTCTCTGCTGCCGCTTTCGCTGCAGTTTTTGCCTTTGCGCTCTTATTGCTTGCAGCGCCCGTCTCCGGCTTCGTATAAGAAAATACCTGAACAGAAAGCGGTGCGAGTTTTACGGTAATCGAGTTTTTCCGCTCGTCGCACTCTGTTTTTTTCGACATTTTCACGCGTGGATTTCCGACGCCTGTTCCGCCATAGCTTTCCGCATCGCTGTTGAACATCTCTTTGTACTTTCCTGGATACGGCACACCAATGCGGAAATCATCGTACTCGACATTCGAGAAGTTGCATACGACAAGCAGCGTATCTTCTTTCTTCCTTGTTCTGCGAAGGAAGATCAGAAGATTCTTTTCCCACTCCATGCCATTGATCCACTCAAAGCCCTCCGGCTTTTCGTCAAGCTGATACAGTGCCGGATTTGCCTTGTAAAACGCATGCAGTGCTGCCATATAGTTCTTTAACTGCAGATGTTCCTTGTCCTCAAGAAGCTCCCAGGACAGGGACTGTTTCTCATTCCACTCTTTTTCCTGTCCGAATTCCTGTCCCATAAACAGAAGCTTCTTTCCGGGATGCACCATCTGATAAGCGTACGCCAGACGAAGATTTGCCATTTTCTGCTCCGGTGTACCCGGCATTTTGGTATACATGGATCCCTTCAGATGAACCACTTCATCGTGCGACAGACTCAGCATGAATTTCTCCGAGTATGCATATACCATAGAAAAAGTCAGCTGATCGTGATGTGCCCCGCGGTATACCGGATCGTTTTTCATATATTCCGTAAAATCATTCATCCAGCCCATGTTCCACTTGTAGTCGAAGCCAAGGCCTTCGTCGTCTAGGTCTCCCGTCACCTTCGGCCATGCGGTCGATTCCTCTGCAATCAGAAGCGCATCCGGGAACTCTTTTTTGAAGATGGAGTTCAGATGTTTTAAAAATTCGATCGCCTCAAGGTTCTCATTTCCGCCGTAGATATTTGCGACCCACTCCCCGTCCTGCTTGCCATAATCAAGATACAGCATCGAAGCAACCGCATCCATACGGATTCCGTCGGCATGATACTCTTTGGCCCAGAAAAGAGCATTGGCGATCAGGAAGTTCTTCACTTCCGGTCTGCCGTAATTGTAAATCAGCGTGCCCCAGTGTGGATGGGATCCCTGTCTTGGATCGAAATGCTCGTACAGGCATGTACCGTCAAAAGCAGAAAGTCCGAAAGTATCACGTGGGAAGTGTGCCGGTACCCAGTCGAGAATGACACCAATGTCATTCTGATGCATCGTATCCATAAAATAGCGGAAGTCATCCGGCGTTCCGTAACGTGCTGTCGGTGCGTAATAGCCCGTTACCTGATACCCCCAGGACTCGTCAAGAGGATGCTCCATCACTGGCATCAGTTCTACATGGGTGTAGCCGAGCTCTTTCACATAAGAAGCCAGCATCGGAGCGATCTCACGGTAGTTATAAAATTCACGGCCATCGTCCGGTTTTTTCCAGGAGCCAAGATGCACTTCATAAACAGAAATCGGCGCTTTGTCGCCCTGTGTGACACCACGCTTCTTCATCCAGTTCTCATCCTGCCAGGCATATTTTCCAAGATCAACCACAACACTCGCATTGTTCGGACGCAGCTGTGCTGCATTCGCGTATGGATCCGATTTCAGATACGTCAGACCGCCCTTTGCCTTAATTTCATATTTATAGATGTCGCCCGCGCGAACACCGGGGATAAAGAGTTCGTAGATCCCGGACTCCAGAAGATTCATCTGATATGCTCTTCCGTCCCAGTTATTGAAGTTTCCGACAACGCTGACACGGATCGCATTCGGTGCCCAGACTGCGAAGTAAACACCACTGACGCCGTCGATTTTTACCGGGTGTGCACCCAGCTTCTCATAGATGGAATAACAGATGCCGTTTTCAAACTGTTTCTGTTCCTGCTCGGTGAACTGCATCGGATAGGCGTACGGATCGTAATGCTCCATCTGGTTTCCGTCGCCGTCCCAGTAGATCAGCGTATAGGACGGAATTTTCTTTCCTGGAAGCAGCACAGCGAAAAATCCCGCCTCATCCTCGCAAACCATCTCGGTCTGTTTTCCGTCGCGGATCGTATGTACGGCTGCACGGGTTGCACCCGGGAAAAACGCCTGAATCAAAATACCATCCTCCGTTACGCGCGGTCCCAAGATGTCTCTTGGATGATTTTCCTCGGAATAGACCACGGCTTCTATTTCCGCCCAATCCATATAATCGTATAATTTTTCTTCCATTTTCAAAATTATAACCCCTCCTTTTTTATTTTACGTGCTCTCGCTGCTGCTTCCCCCATACAAAATCGCATAAAAAAGCACTCATTCATGCCAGAGCGTGTTTGAAAAAAGCTTTTCGTGAGCTGCGAGTCCCATTTTCAGCCCAAACGGTCTGCAGCAACCGGATAAGGTCAAAACAGATCGCGAAGTGGGGCTTGCAGATTGTGGAAATGATTTTTCAAACTCTGATTTTATTCTACCATCCTAACCGCGATTGTACAATGCAAATCTGGTTTGTTTTTTTATTCTGTTTTTTATTTATTCACCGCTGTCACGGAAAACTTTCCGTCTGTGGTCTGAATCTCATTGTTCTCAAACCAGACGCTGTAAATTTTCTGTGAAGCCAGTGTTTTCAGGAGCTCCCCGGAAAGCGATTCGGCCTGATAATCGAAAAATGCTGCAAGCAGCGTATCAGCACAGCCATATTCACCAGAATAGACGATCAGTTCTGATGCTGCCGTGTGGTCTTTTCCGTCTGACGCGCTAAGATACGGCGTGCGCATCGTTCCGTCCTGATACTGGTAATAGCGGTACGTATCGGGACTGCCCGCCTGGTAAGCGTGGAAAAATACGATGCTTTTCGGTCCCTCGTACATCATCGTTCCATGTGACTGAATTTCATTCCCGGAAAGATGGTACAGCGGGTACTGGTACTCTTTTTCCCCTGTTTCATCGAGACAGCGCACAAATCCGTCCTTGCTGGAAATAATGCCGAGCTGATAGCCCTCGCCGCGGATCGTGTCCGCCAGATAGTCAATCAAAAAAGCATTTTTCATCCAGAAAAAGTCGAGATACGCCGTGTAGCCCATCTCTGCGGCATATGCCTGATACGCATCCGACACATGCAGGCAGACCTGGTTTTCTCCCGGGAATTCCATGGAAATGTCATCCGGGTTCTGCGCAAAGGCTGCGACGGCTGCCGCTTCCTCTGCCGCATCATCATCCTTCTCCGGATCGAACTGTGCTGCGGCCGCATCATCATTGCTCATGCAGAGATTTTCCAGTGACGCGTACAGCGGTCCCAGATAGATTTCCCGGCAGTTGGCATCGGATACTTTTTTCAGGGCATCGTACAAAACCGGATCTACCGTCATAACTTCGTTTGGATGCTGGTTGATATCGTACAGGTTTGTCACGTCATCGAAACTCTCGTCGATATTGAAAAGCCGGTAGCCCTTCACCGCCGCATCGGTATAAATCAGCGAGAGTGCCTTTGCCTCCCCGCCCGCCGATACGCCGCCTGCACCGACATTATATTTCAGTGTGAAATCCTCGCTGCAGTTCAGCTCCGAGCCCGCCTTCACGCTGATTTCGCGCCAGCCGGAATCGCCGCGCAGAAAATTCATAAAACCATACACCAGAAAACCGGATCCGATCGCCAGAAACAGTACCACAAGCACGATGCGCCGTCCGACATTCTTTTCAGAGAGCTGAACTTTCTGCACCGGCTTCGGCTGCCGTCTGTTTGGATCTTTTACTGTTCTTCCCATTCTTTTACTCCTCTTACTTTAAGTTCTCCCCTTCATTCGCACTGTGTTTTATTGTCCCAGAAAACATGTCTCCCGTCAAGTAAAACGGCACAAAAAAAAGCAGCGCCGGAATCAAAAGACTTTCGATTCTGACACTGCTTTGCTTTTCACAGTCTGCTATAGGACAACCAATATCAATGCAATGATAAAGATCAGGAGAATCACGGCCAGTACGGCGAATCCGTACAGCGCGCCCTGCTTACATGCTTTATAGTTGTGATAGTACTGTTTCTTTTTGTATACCATTGCTGCGATAATACCGATGATCGGGAAGAAGAACGACAGCACTTTGTACCAGATGCTTCCGGTATCGTGAACCGGAGTTTTCAGGAACTCATCTTCTGCCTTGGAAAGATGAACCTCGTGGTTCTCCTCTTTTACTTTCTCGCCAGGCTTTCTGATGGTGATCGGCTGCAGCGGCTCTCCCTTTTCACGGAGTGCCTTGTACTCTTCGATCTCTTTCTTGTTTCCGTATACAAAGTGGTTGTGTCCGATATCCACGAACTCCGGTTTGTCCACGGAATAATCGTGAATGGACGGATCGTAGGTGTACAGCACTTTGTTCTTCTCAAGCTGCGGATCCGGAATCGGGATCGCAGAGATCAGGGAATGGGTGTATGGATGCAACGGGAAGTTGAACAGCTCCTCTGCGTCCGCAACCTCTACGATATTTCCTTTGTAGATAACACCGATACGGTCGGAAATGAACCGTACGATGGAAAGGTCATGGGCGATAAACAGATAAGTAACCTGTTTTTCTCTCTGGAATTTCTTCAGCAGATTGAGGACCTGGGCACGGATCGATACGTCCAGTGCGGAGATCGGCTCATCGGCTACAACCAGCTCCGGCTCCATAACCATGGCACGGGCCAGACCGATACGCTGGCGCTGTCCGCCGGAGAACTCATGTGGGTAACGGGTCAGGTGCTCCGGCAGAAGACCAACTTCGTTGATCATGTTCTCTACCTTTTTCACACGGTCTGCCTCGTTCTCGTACAGATGGAAGTTGTAAAGACCCTCGGATACGATGTAATCGACCGTCGCACGCTCATTTAACGATGCGGCAGGATCCTGGAATACCATCTGAATGTTTCGGATAACCTCCCGGTCCAGGGAATGCGGAATCTTGCCGGAAATTTTAACACCCTTGTACAGGATCTCTCCTGCGGAACACGGGTTGACACGAATGACCGCACGGCCGATCGTGGTCTTTCCGGAACCGGACTCGCCTACGAGGGAGAAGGTTTCTCCCTTGTAGATGTCAAAAGAAGCATTTTTTACCGCTTTGACTGCGTCATCGCCCTTGCCGAAAGTGATATCTACATTTTTTACCTGCAGTAAGATTTCTCTTCCATTTTCGTCAATCGGACCATGCTCCGGCAGATGCGAAACAGTGGTCTTGCTTTCCTGCTTTGTAGACACTTTCAAACTCTCCTATTAGTTGATTCCTGTAACACCAGATTGCTTCGCAATCTTAAAAACTTTCGCAATCCGCTCATTTTTCTCCGAAAAATGGCTACTTGCTCATGTTTTTGCAGGTCTCAAACTCAAAAACCCTCGTGCAAGCTTTGCTTGCGTCGGCTTTTCGACCTTGATCCCCTTGGTTTTACAAGTTGTATGCTTTTAATAATTTTTCGTGAATATTCTGAATTGCCTCCGGCTTCTCCGTCTTTGGTGCTCTCGGATCCAGCAGCCAGGTTTTGGCGTAATGGGTATCCGTTACTTTGAACATCGGCGGCTCTTCCAGTGTGTCGATTTTCAGACAGTACTGGTTACGCGGCGCGAACGGGTCTCCGATAATTTTGTTGTACAAAGACGGCGGGGTACCGGTAATCGAGAACAGCTTTGTATTCCGCTCCGCAAGCTGCGGCAGGGAAGAAAGCAGTGCCCAGGTGTACGGATGGCGCGGGTCGTAGAACAGCTCTTCTACATTCGCAAACTCGATGATCTGTCCTGCGTACAGAACGGCAACACGGTCAGCGATATTCGCTACGACACCAAGGTCGTGGGTAATAAACACGATGGTATAGTTGTACTCTTTCTGAAGGTCCTTGATCAGCTTCAGGATCTGCGCCTGAATCGTAACATCCAGCGCAGTTGTCGGCTCATCGCAGATGAGGATCTTCGGACGGCAGGAAAGTGCAATCGCGATAACGATACGCTGTCTCATACCGCCGGAATACTGGAACGGATAATCATCGAAACGCTGCTCTGCGTTCGGAATACCAACCTTTTCCATCAGCTCAAGCGCCTGTGCCCTTGCTTCCACTTCGCTGACATGCTGATGCTTCATGATAACAGACGTAATCTGTTTTCCGATTGTGATGATCGGGTTCAGGGAAGTCATCGGATCCTGGAATACGGTTGCAATTTTCTTACCGCGGATCTGACCCCAGTCATTCGGATCCTGGATTTTTGCCAGATTGATGATACAGGTTCCATGAAGCTGCTCCGGTGTCTCATCCAGATAGCGTACGCGGAAGGTAGCCTGGTCAAAAACGCCGTTTCGCTTCTGCTCATCGTTCAGATCCACACCGCGCTCCATTGCAGCTTTGAATGCCTCGTGCAGCTTTTTGATCATGCGGACTTTTTTGCGCAGTTTGTAACGTCCAACGGAAAGATAGATCTCTTTGGCAAGAATCTCATTTCTCTTTCTTGTCTCGTCCGTAATTTCTTTTGCTGTCAGGCCGGCATACTCTTTTTTGTACTCTGCCATCTTTGCATCATACGCCTGATTGTAGGCCGTATCGTTCATGGCAGCCTGTTTGTGTGCCTTGATTTTTTCTTCTTTTGCTTTCTGCAGAGCCTTAATCTCTCCATCCAGTCTGGAAATCTCCGCGGATGTCTCTTTGATTTTCGCTTTTTCTTTGGAAGTATCGAGTGTCTGCTTATAGTTGAAAAGTTCGGTTCTCTTTATTACAAGTTCCTTGATTTCAGCATCTGCTTTCTCACGCTCTTCCTCGCTCAGCGTCATTTTTTCTTCTTTTTCCTGCTCCAGCGCCTTCATTTTCAGGAATACTTCTGAACCATATTCCAGTTTGGAATACTCATTCAGTTTTTCCCAGGTGGATGCGATGGTCTTTTTCGCATAAGAATTCAGCGGCACAACGGTATCGCTCAGCTCGGCATCGTTAAAAATGATATCTCCCTGATCGATGAAGCCGTTGCTGTCCAGCATTCCTGCAAACGCTTTTGTGAATACGGATTTACCGGCACCGGATTCTCCTACGATAGCAATGGACTCATTCTCGTAAATATCCAGCGTTACGCCCCGGATTGCCGTCAGGATACGGCCGCGGACACGGAATTTTACCTGTAAGTCCTTAATCGATAATAATACTTTTTTATCTTCCATGCGGCTTTCCTTCCTACATATGTGTTCTCGGGTCGGACGCATCTCCAAGGTTCTGTCCAACTACATATAATACTACGGTGATAATTGAAGCGACAACAACCGGACTCCAGAATTCGAATCCCCATCCCGGTGTCAGCATGGCACCCTCAGCCTCATAGATCAGTCTTCCCAGAGACATGTCAGAAAGTCCCATACCGATGTAAGCCAGGAACACCTCGTAAGAGATGTAGGACGGAATCTCAGTTGCCGCCAGAGTAACAATGACAGATGTCATAAACGGGAGAATATTCTTCATCGCAATGCGGAAAATCGAAGTTCCAAGACATTTTGATGCCAGATTATACTCTCTGTCACGGATGATAACGACCTGCGTACGGATAAAGTACGCGATGGCAAGCCATCCGGTAACGGTCAGTGCAAATACCATGGTCCAGAAGCTCGGAGAAAAGATAAGCACCAGGACGGAGATCAGAAGTACATACGGAATATTTCCGATGATGTTGTAAACCTCCATCATGAAGACATCAACCTTCTTCGAAAATCCCCAGACAGATCCGACAATCACACCAATCGAAAGGTTGATGAGCGCACAGATAAATGCCAGGGAAACTGAAATTCTGGAACCAAACCAGACAGCATCAAAGGTCGACTGTCCGGAAGCACCGGATCCTAAAATCCAGTGAATATTGAATCCAAGCTGCTGCAATGCTTTGCTTGGAGACAGATGTTTTGTCGCGCCGTTCATCAGATTGGCGAAACGGTCGTACTCCACAAAGAGCGGATACACATACGTCATCAGCAGAATCACACCCAGGAGGCAAAGTACGGCAATATTGATTTTTTTCTTAAAAAATACGCGGAACACGGAATGCCAGTAGGAATATCTCGGAGCCGTAATTTTCTCAGACTCCAGAGAGCTGTTATCTACAGGAGAAAACAGTTCTTCCTCAGACAGACCGAATTTATCTAAATCATAATTCATAAGTCCCTACCTGTCTTTCGTTGAGAATGAGATTCGCGGATCCACCATGGACATCAAAACGTCGCCCAGGATGATGGAAATCACGGAGAGCACTGCGTAGAACAGTGTAACACCTACGATAACACCATTATCATATTTGCTGATTGCTTCGGTCAGCAGATTACCGGCACCAGGTACTACGTACACACGCTCGGTGATGATGGCTCCGGTCAGTGCGAACAGTACGCTCGCCGGAACACCCTGTACGATCGGAATCGCTGCGTTCTTCAAAATGTGTTTCGTAAAGATTTCTCCCTCTGTCAGTCCACCGGATCTTGCGAATTTTACGTAATCGGAGTTCATCTGGTCGATCATGTATCGACGCAGCCATTTCATCAGGTTTGCCACCTGCGGCAGTGCCAGAGAAACGATCGGCAGAATATACATCAGCTTGCTCTTCGAATCCATGTCAAAGGTGGTTGGCAGACCCATTTTTCCTCCGATTGCCTTAAACAGGAAGATATAGGCCAGTGAAGGTACTGCTATAATGAATACAATATAGATGGTTCCAAGCTGGTCAACCAGTTTGTCTTTCTTTCTCGCCATCAGAATGCCAAGCGGCACTGCGATGAGATAGGAAAGAATCACGGCAATGATACCGATCACAAAGGAATAGCCGATTTTTGATTTACCACTCTTAACTGTATCCACGTTGGTATAGTCATCTGTGAACCGATCGGAATGAACAGCGCTTGCATCCTGAGATTCGCTCATATACGTTGCGCTGTGCAGATCGTCTGCACTGTATTCCACCAGACCGCTTGGGTAGGTAATCTCCGATTTTACGTAGGATCCCTGCGCGCGGGTCATGGTCAGTGCTACATCCACACCCTCATTTACGGAATAGGACTTTCCTAAATTTATGGTGATTATATTCTGATGGAAATATGGGAATTTTGAGTCAAAGTACATCAGGTACTTGTGTGTTGTGCCATTTCCCATGATGGCCGGTGAAAATTTCTTTCCCCCATATACCGGATCGTGTAAGGTAAATGTAATCCCCCTCTTACCTTCTACCTTTGCAGCATCGTGAATGCTGTCGATGTCAATCAAACCGGAAAAATATTTTCCGAGACGTGTTGCAAGCGGAATATCCCTGTATGCAAACAGCTGCTGCTGTCCGCCGTTGGCATATTTTTTCTTACCCATCATGATCGCATCGTATCTTCTTACGGTGTAACCTTTTGCTTTATAATAAGCTGTAAATTCCTTTACATATTCAGATACCAGTTCTGAATCCTGGTCTTTCGTTCTTCCGAATGCTACTGCTTTGGATCTCGTATCCTCGTCAATTTCGCCTTTTGCTTTGAGAGCGTTCAAATAATCTGCATAGGTTACATAATCAAGATATCCGTATGTCTCCCACTTCTGATATTTGTACACCTTTTTCTGGTTATTGCTCTGATGGGAATAGGTGGCATCCTGTGCGAAAATCAGATTTCGGTCCATCAGAGAATAGATCATAGTCATAACGCATCCAACGACGATTACTACGGAAACAAGGCCATGCAACAAACGCTTAAAAAGATATTTTGTCATATTCTCTCATTCCTTAACACAATATGACAGGGGAATGGCTTTTTTTGTCCCCATCCCCCTGCCGGTTTATTCATTGGCTTTCAACTGTTCTGGTCTTTCCAATTTTTACTTTTCAAAAATTAGAAGATACCGAAACATTTGGTCATGTATCCTTCGTAGTCCGGAAGCATGGTATCCAGATAAGAGCACGGATCACCAAAGTCCGGACCCCATCCGGAGACATCATATACGTCGTAGTTTTGTTCATAACCATAGTTTACATAGTATCCTGCATAGTACCATCCATCCACATCTACGGCATCAACCAGATTGATCACAACTTTTCCGCCAAGGGCAGCCTCTACTGATTTCTTGTAGGAGTTTGCTTTGTTGGTGTAAACTTCTACTGCAGACGGATATGGGTACTCAATCTGGATCGGGTTGCTCTCATCGATGGTGATACCGTCTTCTGCAAGCTCCTCGATTGCGGTATTCAGTTCTTCTACTGCGTTTTCCGGATTGTACCATCCATCAAAACCATCGCTGGTCTTGTTTTCGGCATCCCATACTTTGATCTTCACGCCGTCGGCGTCGATCTGTTTCTGTACGATTTCACCATAGTAGGTGCCTGCCGGGAAGGTTGTGTCGGTTCCGTTGATCTGAATGGTAGTGTCTTTTGACAGGCTTACGAAATATCCCGGGGTAAAGGTATTTCTAAGGGAAGTATACTTCAGATCCTCGCCAACCTGCTGTGCATTGTAAGCGCCACGATCTGCTGCAAAGCTGATCGCTCTTCTGAAGTGAACGTTCTGCAGTGCTTTGTTTGTTCTCTGGATTTCTTCGTCAGACTTTGTACTCTTTGCTGTTGTTCCGTCGTTGGCATTTGCAGTCGCAGTACGGTTGATATTGTAGAATCCCATGAAGGAAGTAGCGTCGGTATCTGAAACTACTGCGTACTGGTCGTACAGACCTTCGGATTTTGCTGTCTCCATAGTGGAGGTGTTCAGGTTTACATAGTCAACGGTACCTGCTTTTGCATCTGTGTACATTTTGGTAACATCAGACTGGTCATTGAACAGCCAGGTCAGGGTTTTAATGTTTACGTTGTCTTTGTTCCAGTAAGAATCGCTCAGTTTAAATACGATGGTATTTTTCGCTGTAGCGTTGGTTACCAGGTACGGGCCGCAGTATGCGATCGAGTTGGAATCTTTTCCGTACTGATAATCTGCTGCGGAGGAATCGTACTCAGCACCGAATTTACCACCCTGGGACTGATAGTAGCTTCTGCTCATCGGCATGAAGATGGTGTAGCCAAGCATGGTCATGAAGTAGCTGCATGGCTCTTCCAGTGTGTACTCTACGGTATAGTCATCAACAGCTTTTACACCAACCTCGTCAAAATCGGTAACTTCACCGCTGATGTACTGGGATACGTTTTTGATCACGCCCTGTACCAGGTATTCCAGACCGCCCTGTGCATCACACATGTGCTGCATTCCGGCCACGAAGTCATCTGCTTTTACAGTATCCACTTCACGTCCCTGGGAATCGGTCCATTTTACATCTTTACGAAGGTGGAAGGTATAGGTCAGTCCGTCATCGGATACTTCATAGGATTCTGCCAGTGCCGGCTGCAGAGTTCCCTCTACATCGTACTCCATCAGTCCGTCATAGGTATTGATGATCGCATCGGTATCTGCCGCACGGGAAGTTGCAAGTCCGTCCCATGTTACCGGATCGCTCGCATACGGCATGGAGAAGCTGTCTTTTAAGGTGTAACCTTTTCCTGCCAGATATTCTTTTACCCAGCTCTCATAGGTTCCTGTTCCTTTAAGCTCATCCCATTTTGCTCTCATTTCGTTGTAATCTTCTGCCTTGATAAAGTCAGTTGTTACAACATACTGATGATAACGGTCGTTATCGCTTCCCCAAAGTGTATAGTCCTTGGTGCGCGGAGCCATTCTGTACATCGCGTACATACCACCTCTTGAGGTGAGCGGGTACATCATGGCAGACTCCATCAGTTTTCCCTCGGCAACTGCCATCAGGGCATATCTCTCATCCACCGTTTCTGCTTCCTTTGCAGTAGCAAGTGCATCGTTGAAATCTCCCAGTGCCTCATTGTAGAGCTCTGTGCTGGTCTCGTCGTATCCTTCCGGCATTTCGGATTCCTCTGCCTCGGCTTCGCTCTCACTGCTTGCAGATGCGCTTGCATCACTTTCGGAAGATGCGCTGCTGCTTACGCTTACACTCTCATCTGCCGGATCAGAACTTCCGCTGCCGGAATTTCCGCAGGCAACCAGGCTTGCAGTCATACTCATAACAAGTAATGCGCTTACAATTTTTCTTTTCATAATTCTTCCTAACTCCTTTCATGGATTCGCGTTGTTTTTGCATCATCCGGACATTTGCCGGAACGGCTTCGCCATTCCACCGTTTTTCATTTTGGCACTTTACCACATTAAAACGAAGAGTACAAAAAGGAGATGCGTCCAACAAGATTTGTTTTCTTCATCCCTCATGCCCGTACATTTGTCCGTTTGTCCAAAAACAACTGCATTCATTATAACCAGAACTCTCTCTGTTTGTCAATATCCGATGCAGGAGAAAAGTGTATAAACTGCATTTAAAGTCATCAAAATCCTCTATTTTCCTCTTTTTGGGTATTGTTCTGATGCCGTTTTTCTATTTTCCTGTATTCTTCGGTTTTATAATAAAAAAAAGATTACACAAATAATTGTTTCTTTCCATTTGCGTTCTGCAGCACTGTCTTTTTGTATTTGTTTCAGATTTTGCTCCGGGAAAGAATCCTGCTGGACGAAAAAACAGACTTCTGAAAATCACATTTCTTCTTATCTAAAAGCGTCATACTGTTTTTTACTTTCGTTTTTTACTTTCGTTTCCTTCTTTTACAAAGCAAAGCCTTCCATGAAGACCGCTCACACCGAAATCACTTTCTTACTTTTTGTCTTCGACAGTCTCCGGACTATTGACATCAAAAAAAAATCCTGCTAATATTAATTTTAATAAGGAACCAGTGCAGTACACGGAAAACAGGCACCGCACGCGGCGTCTCTGATATCCTTGTCGGATACAGCAGACGCTTTTTTGCTTTTTTGCTTTCTTGTGTATCATCACTTCTGCATCCGTATCCGCACGAAAAGAAAAAAGGAGACTTCTTTTATGTATCTTTATAATTCTGCAACCCATAAAAAAGCTGAATTCCTGACACACACACCGGGCCGTGTAGAAATGTACACCTGCGGACCTACCGTTTATCATTTTGCGCACATCGGAAACCTGCGCAGTTATATTATGGAGGATGTCCTGGAAAAGGCACTCCGCTATGAAGGCTACGACGTCAACCGTGTCATGAATATCACCGATGTCGGCCATTTAAGCTCCGATGCGGACACCGGCGAGGACAAGATGGTCAAAGGTGCAAAGCGCGAGCACAAAACAGTCATGGAAATCGCACAGTATTACACCGATGCATTCTTTGCGGATTGCAAAAAGCTGAATATCAAGCGCCCGGATGTCGTACAGCCGGCAACGGGATGCATTGACGAATATATCAAAATCATCGAAAAGCTGATGGACACCGGCTACGCTTACTTTGCCGGCGGAAATGTTTACTTTGACACCAGCCGTCTTGACCACTACTATGTATTCAACGACCACGATGAGGATGATCTTGCCGTTGGTGTCCGCGAGGGCGTAGAGGAAGATACCAACAAACGTAACAAAAACGATTTCGTTCTCTGGTTTACCAAATCAAAATTCGAGAACCAGGCGCTCAAATGGGACTCTCCATGGGGCGTCGGTTATCCGGGATGGCACATTGAGTGCTCCGGTATCTCCATGAAATACAACGGAGAATACCTCGACCTGCACTGCGGCGGCGTGGACAATGCCTTCCCGCACCACACCAACGAGATTGCGCAGTCCGAAAGCTACCTTGGCCATGCATGGTGCCCGCAGTGGTTCCATGTACATCACCTGAATACCTCGACCGGAAAAATGTCGAAATCAAAAGGTGAGTTCCTGACGGTTTCTCTTCTGGAAGAAAAAGGCTACGATCCGCTTATCTACCGTTTCTTCTGCCTGCAGTCCCATTACCGCAAGGCGCTTGTGTTTACCTGGGAGAACCTGGACAACGCAAAAATCGCCTACGACAAGCTGATCGCCCGTATCGCCGCTTTAAACCCGGAGAACGGATCCGTCGATGAAGCTTCTATGACTGCTTTAAAAGAAAAATTCCAGAAAGCACTCGACGCTGACCTCAATACTTCGCTTGCCATCACAACGCTGTATGATGTCTTAAAGGCAGACATGAACGACGCAACGAAACTGGCACTTCTCGACAATTTCGATCAGGTGCTCGGTCTTGCCCTTCTCTCCCATGCAAAAGCAAAGAGAAAAGAGGCCGCAAAGACAACTTCCGCTTCCACTGCATCCGGTTATCAGATTACCGGCGAGGGAGATCCGGAGATTGATGCGCTCGTTTTAAAACGATATGAAGCAAAGAAAGCCAAAAACTTTGCGGACGCAGATAAGATCCGTGACGATCTGAAAGCACAGGGCATTGAAGTTGCCGATGTACGCGGCGGAGCCGTCTGGAAACGAATCTGAAAATCTTTTCGTAACCATACATTACAGGCAAAGAGAACTGTCCCAGGGCAGTTCTCTTTTTTGTGCCGTTCTTTACCCAAAGGAAGTCAAACAGCAGTAACTTCTGCCGTTCTTGACAGGAAAAGGCGGTACCCCTGTTTTCGGGCACCGCCTTTTCCTGTCACTTTTTGATTTTCTTTGATTCTCTTTATTGAATGATACGAACCTTTAATACACCATCAACTGCTTCGAGGGCTTTTACTATCTCCTCGGTTGCTTCGCTTTCCAGATCCATCATCGTGTAAGCGTAATCGCCTTTACCTTTGTTTGTCATATCGCTGATGTTGACACCTGCATTACCCATAACGGTGGTGAATGCTCCCAGCATACCAGGGATATTCTTGTGGCAGATTGTCACACGGCCTGCACCGGTGCATACGCCCATATCGCAATTCGGGAAGTTGACGGAGTTTCTGATGTTTCCGTTCTCAAGGAAATCCCGGATTTCCTTGACTGCCATCACAGCACAATTGTCCTCGGATTCCTTCGTGGATGCTCCAAGGTGCGGGGTAACGATCGTTCCCTCTGCACCGACTACCTTCGGATTTGCAAAGTCGGTCACATATTTCTTCATTTTTCCGGCCTTTAAAGCCGCGAGAACAGCATCCTCGTCAACGAGAAGATCTCTTGCATAGTTCAGAAGAACCACGCCGTCTTTCATCTCATCGATTGCTGCTTTGTTGATCATACCTTTCGTGCTGTCCAAAAGCGGCACATGGATGGTGATATAATCGCAGGTGCGATAGATATCTTCTACATTCTGGATGTGATGGATGTCGCGGGACAGGTTCCATGCTGCATCGACGGAAATGTATGGATCGTATCCGTATACTTCCATACCAAGATGGGTGGCTGCATTTGCCACAAGCTGGCCGATGGCACCAAGGCCGATGATACCGAGTTTCTTTCCGCTGATCTCGCAGCCGGCAAATTTCTTTTTCTGTTTTTCTGCCGTTTTTGCGATGTCGCCGTCTTCTTTGTCACTCTTCACCCATTCGATACCGCCTGCGATATCACGGGATGCCAGCAGCATACCGGCAAGTACAAGCTCTTTGACGCCATTTGCATTGGCTCCCGGTGTATTGAAGACCACGATACCCTGCTCTGCGCAGTCGGTAAGCGGAATGTTGTTGACGCCGGCTCCTGCTCTTGCTACAGCGAGGAGGCTCTTCGGCAGCTCCATGCCGTGCATGGCTGCACTTCTGACGAGAACCGCATCGGCATCTTCCAGACTCTCGGTCTGCTGATAGTTTTCATTAAAATTTGCAAGGCCTACGCCTGCAATCGGATTTAAGCAATGATACTGAAACATTAGAGATTTTCCTCCTCGAACTTTTTCATGAAGGCTACGAGTGTTTCTACGCCTTCTTTCGGCATTGCATTGTAAATGCTTGCACGCATACCACCGACGGTACGATGGCCTTTCAGGTTTTCAAGTCCGGCTTCCTTGGACTCTTTGACGAATTTTGCATCCAGATCTGCATTTCCGGTGATAAACGGAACGTTCATCAGAGAACGGTCTTCCGGTACAACGGTTCCTTTGAAGAGCTTGCTCTGATCCAGGAAATCATACAGCAGCTTTGCTTTCTCTTCGTTGCGCTGTTTCATAACTTCCAGGCCGCCCATTTTCTTCAGCCATTTGAAGACTTTGCCGCACATGTAGATGCAGTAGCAGTTCGGTGTGTTGTACAGGGAGCCTGCGTCTGCGTGTGTCTTGAATTTCATCATGGTCGGTGTTCCCGGCAGGACATCGTCGGTGATCAGATCGTCGCGGATAATGGAGATGACCATTCCGGCAGGTCCGATGTTTTTCTGGACACCGCCGTAGATGATGCCGTAATCAGAGACATTGACAGGTTCGGAGAGGAAACAGGAGGAGACGTCTGCCACCAGGGTTTTGCCCTTGGTATTCGGCAGTTTTTTGTATTTGGTACCGTAAATGGTGTTGTTTTCGCAGATATAAACATAGTCGGCATCCGGGCTGATCGGAAGATCGCTGCAGTCCGGGATGTAGGAAAATGTTTTATCCTCAGAGGAGGCAATTTTGTTTGCCTTTCCGTATTTCTGTGCCTCTGCGTATGCTTTCTTTGCCCACTGGCCTGTTACGATGTAATCTGCGACACCGTTTTTCATCAGGTTCATCGGGATCATGGAAAACTGCAGGGAGGCACCGCCCTGAAGAAACAGAACTTTGTAATTTGACGGAATTCCCATCAGATCACGAAGGTCTGCTTCTGCCTCATCGATGATATTCTGGAATACTTTGGAACGGTGGCTCATCTCCATCACGGACATGCCGCATCCGCGGTAATCCAGCATTTCCTCCTGGGCTTCTTTCAACACTTCCTCTGGCAGAACTGCCGGTCCTGCGGAAAAATTATAGACTCTGCTCATTTTTTTGTCCTCCTGTTTCTCTTACTGCTTTATATTACTTGGAAACCACCGTTTCTATACCGGTGGTTTCCATTGTAATCTTATGTATTTCCTTTGTATCTTTTCTTACAAGTCTGCAATTCATATGGTAACACGGTATTGCTTTACCGCGTTGAAACTATGATACCCCTTTGTCAGAAATCTGTCAATCCTTTTCTTGTTCCTTTTTTGCCAGATCCTCCGCATCGAAAACATCCTCGATCGGTGCTCCGGCCGGAACCATCGGGAATACCTTCTCATCACAGTCAATCCACACATCGATCAGCGCCGGTTTTCCGCTCTCGATTGCTGCACGGATCGCCGGACCCATCTCCTCTTTTTTCGTCACACGGATTCCCTTTACGCCGAGCGCCTCGGCAACCTTCACAAAGTCTGCCTGATCCTGCAGAACCGTGTTGGAATACCGTTTTCCATAGAACAGAGTCTGCCACTGGCGCACCATACCGAGCACGTGGTTATTGACAACAACCTCAATGACCGGAATGTTATGTCTGGAAAGGGTTGCCAGCTCGTTCATGTTCATACGGAAGCAGCCGTCTCCTGCGATGTTGATGACAACCTTGTCCGGGCGTCCCATTTTTGCACCCATCGCTGCTCCAAGACCAAAGCCCATCGTTCCAAGACCGCCTGATGTCAGAAGCGTTCTCGGCTTCGTATAGCGGTAATACTGTGCCGCCCACATCTGGTGCTGGCCGACATCCGTTGTGATAATTGCCTGTCCGTCCGTTGCCTTATAGATCTCCTCGATCACATACGGTCCGGTAAGCCCCTCTTCATGCTTTAACGGGAATTTTTCCTTCATCGCCTCGATCTCGGCAATCCACTCGTCATGGTGCATCGGCTCCAGCTTCGCATTCAGCCGTTTTAAGACCTCTTTGACGTCTCCGATGATACTGTACTCAACCGCAACGTTCTTATTGATTTCTGCGGCATCTACATCGATCTGAACAATTTTCGCATGGTTGGCAAATTTTGCGGCATTTCCGGTGACGCGGTCGGAAAATCTTGCCCCGAGTACAATCAGAAGATCGCACTTTGTCACACCGTAGTTTGAGGTTTTTGTTCCATGCATGCCAAGCATGCCGGTGTACAGCTCATCTGTTCCCGGAAATGCTCCTTTTCCCATCAAAGTGTCACAGACCGGCGACTGGATCCGGTGTGCCAGTTCGCGTACTTCTTCGGATGCACCCGAGATAACACTGCCGCCGCCCACAAAAATGTAGGGACATTTCGACTCCTGAATCATGGATACAACGTGATCCAGTCCTTCTTCTGTGATTCTTTCGGTAAACGGTTCAATTTGTTCCGGTGTTTTCGGCTCGTATTCGCAGGTTGCCGCCGTTACATCCTTGGTAATATCCACCAGTACAGGACCCGGTCTTCCGCTTTTTGCGATCGTAAACGCACGGCGCAGCGTATCTGCAAGAACGGTGATATCTTTTACAATCACACTGTATTTTGTGATCGGCATCGCAACACCCGCAATGTCAATCTCCTGAAAGCTGTCTTTTCCAAGCAGTGCCTTTCCTACGTTACAGGTAATCGCTACCATCGGCGTAGAATCCATGTAGGCGGTTGCGATTCCGGTGACAAGGTTCGTTGCGCCGGGGCCGCTTGTAGCCATGCAGACGCCTGTTTTTCCGGTAGCCCGCGCATATCCGTCTGCCGCATGCGCAGCACCCTGCTCGTGTGAGGTCAAGATATGGTGGATTTCCGGGTGGCGGTAAAGTTCATCATAGATATTTAAAATGGTTCCGCCCGGATAGCCGAACACGGTATCCACACCCTGCTCCTTCAGGCACTCGATAACAATCTGTGATCCAGTTAATTCCATGTCTGTATGATTCCTTCCTTATGTTTTCGCTTTGTGTATAAAATCCGTTTATGAAATCAGCCATCCGAGAAAAAAGCGCGTTCGGACGGCTGATATGATTTTATGATTTACGCGGGCAACGAGCCAAAGTCCGTGCTTGCACGAGACCTTGGCGACTGCCGCGATAACTATGAGAAACTCGCAGAGCGTGTTTCTCATAGTTTTTCTGAATTAGAACTCCAGAATAGCTCCCTTATTTGCACTGGAAACCATCTTTGCGTAGCGTTTCAGATAACCTGTGGTTACTTTCGGCTCTCTCGGAGTCCATGCAGCTTTTCTGCGTGCCAGCTCTTCGTCCGATACGACAACCTCCAGCTTGTGCTCCGGAATATTGATACGGATCAGATCGCCTTCCTCAACGAGTGCGATCGGACCGCCCTCTGCTGCCTCCGGGCTTACATGACCGATGGACGCACCGCGGGATGCGCCGGAAAAACGGCCGTCCGTGATCAGGGCTACGGAAGAACCAAGTCCCATACCTGCAATGGCAGAAGTCGGATTCAGCATTTCACGCATACCAGGACCACCCTTTGGTCCCTCATAACGGATGACAACAACGTCGCCTGCCACGATCTTGCCGCCGCGGATTGCCTCGATGGCATCCTCCTCGCAGTCAAAGACTCTGGCCGGGCCTTCATGAACCTGCATCTCCGGAACAACGGCAGAACGTTTGACAACTGCGGTATCCGGTGCCAGGTTTCCTTTCAGAACGGCGATACCGCCGGTCTTGCTGTATGGATTCTCAACTGGACGGATGATCTCAGGATTTTTGTTGACACATCCTTTGATGTTCTCCCCTACGGTCTTTCCGGTTACTGTCATACACTCTGTGTGCAGCAGATTCAGCTTGTTCAGCTCATTCATAACGGCATAAACACCGCCTGCCTCGTTCAACTCCTCGATATAGTGGTATCCTGCCGGAGCCAGATGGCAGAGGTTCGGGGTCTTCTCGCTGATGGCGTTTGCCATCTCCGGATTCAGCTCTACGCCTGCCTCATGCGCAATGGCCGGCAGATGCAGCATACTGTTGGTGGAACATCCCAGTGCCATATCGACGGTCAGAGCGTTCAGGAATGCTTCTTTTGTCATGATGTCTCTTGGACGGATATCCTGTTTTAACAGCTCCATAACCTGCATACCGGCTCTCTTTGCCAGGCGCAGACGCTCGGAGTATACGGCCGGAATCGTTCCGTTGCCTTTTAAGCCCATACCGAGAACCTCGGTCAGGCAGTTCATGCTGTTTGCGGTGTACATACCGGAGCAGGAACCGCAGGTCGGGCACGCATTGCACTCGAAATCATAGACGTCTTCCTCTGTCATGGTTCCGGCAGCGTAGGAGCCGACTGCCTCGAACATGCTCGAAAGACTTCTCTTCTCGCCTTTTACGTGGCCGGCAAGCATCGGGCCGCCGCTGACAAATACGGTCGGAACATTGACTCTTGCTGCTGCCATCAGAAGACCAGGTACGTTTTTATCACAGTTCGGGATACATACCAGGGCATCAAACTGATGTGCCATTGCCATACACTCGGTGGAATCGGCGATCAGGTCACGGGTAACGAGGGAATATTTCATTCCGATGTGGCCCATGGCGATACCGTCACAGACTGCGATGGCCGGGAACACGATCGGTGTTCCGCCTGCCATGGCAACGCCCATTTTTACAGCCTCTGTAATTTTATCCAGGTTCATGTGGCCCGGTACAATCTCATTGTAGGAGCTTACGATTCCTACGAGCGGTTTTTTCATTTCTTCTTCGGTCAGACCCAGCGCACGCATCAGAGAACGCTGCGGTGCCTGTGCGATTCCTTTTTTTACAGCATCACTTCTCATGATCTTTTCCTCTTTTCTTATCTTACAGTTTTATGCCATTGCTTTTACCAGCAGATCTCCCATTTCGGAGGTGGATACTTTTTTGCATCCCTCGGACATGATGTCTACGGTGCGGTATCCGTCTTTTAAGATTTTCTGTACAGCATTTTCTACTGCCTCTGCCTCTTTATCGAGATCCAGAGAGTAGCGGAGCATCATGGCCGCGGACAGAACCGTTGCAATCGGGTTTGCAATGTTTTTTCCTGCGATATCCGGTGCAGAGCCGTGACTTGGCTCGTACAGGCCGAATTTTGTCTCATTCAAACTGGCGGAAGAAAGCATTCCGATGGAACCTGCCACCATACTTGCCTCATCGGAAAGGATATCTCCGAACATGTTTTCTGTCAGAACCACGTCAAACTGGCACGGATTGTGAACAATCTGCATTGCACAGTTATCAACCAGCATATGCTCTAACGTAACGTCCGGATAATCTTTTGCAACATCCTCCACAACAGCTCTCCACAGACGGGAGGAGTCGAGAACATTTGCTTTATCTACACTTGTTACTTTTTTCTTTCTCTTTCTGGCGATGTCGAAGGCACGGATTGCAATACGGCGGATTTCAGGCTCGCTGTAAGTCAGGGTATCCGTTGCTTTTTTGATTCCGTTCTCTTCTACGGTGCTGCGCTCTCCGAAATACAGGCCGCCGGTCAGCTCACGCATGATCAGCATGTCAAAGCCCTCACCGATAATTTCTTCTTTTAACGGGCAGGCATCCTTTAATTCCTGATACAGATACGCCGGGCGCAGGTTTGCAAACAGGCCTAACGATTTCCGGATTTTTAAAAGTCCGGCCTCCGGGCGCTTATCCGGGCTTAATTTGTACCACGGGGAGGTTTTCGCATCTCCTCCGATCGAGCCCATCAGAACAGCGTCACATTTTTTTGCTTCTTCTATGGTTTCATCTGTCAGCGGCACGCCGTGCACATCGATGGAGGCTCCGCCCAGCAGAAGGTTGGTATATTCAAACTGATGTCCATATTTCTCGCAGACAGCGTCCAGAACCTTTTTTGCCTCATCTACAATTTCCGGTCCGATTCCGTCACCGTGAATTAATCCAATACGGTATTCCATATCTTTCTCCCTCTTTTCTTCCGGCTGAAAAACCGTTCTATTTTCTCTGCGTCTATAGCATTTCTAAATTATACGCTATTTTTCCGGTAATTTCAACACGAAATTTCTTTGCATCGGACGAAACGCAATAATCTTTTTGCTTTTTTGTCATTTGAGAGAAAAATACGCGACATTCTTCCCCGTTTCGTAAACGGTAGATAGGTTCTTTCCGCACTTAGTTGAAATTGATGTGTTAAAGTTATATAATACATTCAAAATATATTTACTAAGAGGGATATTTATATGGACGAATTTATTAAGTTACTTGACCCAGCCTATGAACTAATACAATATCGCATAAAAGAAGATAAAGTGATTTTTCATATTGCATCAACAATAACTGAATTAGAATGTCCGTTTTGTGGAAGAAAAACATCTAAAGTTCATTCTATTTATGAAAGAGAAATTCAAGATCTTCCTATGCAAGGAAAAAAGGTCATTCTGTTGGTAGATACCAGGAAAATGCGATGTATGAATCTGGACTGTTCTCATAAAACTTTTTCCGAGAAACATCCATTTGTGGCTGCTAAATCGAAAAAAACGAACAGGTTAATCCAAAATATTTTATATACATCATCCCAACTAAGCTCGTTGAATGCTTCTAAACTTTTAAAAAGCGAAAATATTTCAGTTTGTAAAAGCAGCATCTGTGATCTGCTTAAAAAAAATGCCATCCATTGTGGATAAATCTTCTGTAAAAATGGTATGTGTGGATGACTTTGCTCTCCGTAAAAGATTTTCTTATGGAACAGTTATGATAAATTTGGAAAATCATCGGATTGTTGATATGATTCCGTCAAGAGATACAAATGATGTCTGCAACTGGCTGAAAACGTTTCACAATATCGAAGTTATTTCAAGGGATGGAGCCATTACATACGCATTCGTTGCTACAAATTCTCATCCTGATGTCATACAGATTAGTGACCGTTTTCACTTGATAAAGGGACTTTCGGAAGTTATCTGTAAATATATATTTCGTGAGTTTCCTGCAAGGGTTGAAATACCATTAACAGAAAGCATTACGGATGAAATGAAAGTATTATATAATACAGCAAATCGGTCACTGTGTATAAAATTCGCCTATGAAAAACACCGGGAAGGATTGACTATATCAGATATAGCATTATTATCACATTCATCACCTAAAACAATCCAAAAATATCTTGCAATTCCAGAAGACCAGATTCCAGAAAGCAAGGAAATTGCCAGGGAACGGCAACACCAGCTGGCAATAAAACAAAAAGAACAGGAAATAAAAGAAGCAAGAGAAATGGCTTTGGCAGGATATCCGATTGAGCAGATTGCATCTCAGATGCACCGTGCCCATAAGACTATACAAAATTATTTAAATCCTGATTTTTCAGTTACAAATGGTCACTATAATGTTCGAATTCCAGGAAAATTAGCTCCATATGAGAACGAGGTAATAAAACTCAGGAGTCAGGGATTAACGTATCCCCAAATACATGATATTATTTGTAAAAAGGGATATACTGGCAGTGTAGCTTCGTTACGAATGTTTATGCAAAAAGAAAGAACACGAATGCATGAACAGAATGAAACAGAAAAGCCGCATTCTGAATATGTGCAAAGGAAATCCTTATGCCAGCTGGTTTATAAAAAACTCGAGGATATTGGCACAATCACTGTCAAACAGTATCAGGAAGTATTAAAAAAATATCCTTTATTGAGTGAGTTATATACATTAACCAAAGACTTTTGTAATGTCATATTCTCTAAAAATCCTACAAAATTAGATGAATGGATCAATGCAGCACAAAAATATGATATCCCTGAACTTCAAACATTCATGAACGGCATAAAAAAGGATATAACAGCTGTAAAAAATGGAATTATATATTCGTATAATAATGGCTTAGCAGAAGGCAGTGTAAATAAAATCAAAGTCATAAAACGGGTAATGTATGGTCGAAACAGTTTTGAACTATTGAAAGCGAAAGTGCTATTCGGAGAACTTTTTCACATTAAATTCAACTAAGCATGGAAAGAACCAATTAAGCGCTTACTTTCAGTCCTTCGGCTTTCGCCTACTATGACATCATCTGACTCCCTCTCTAAACCTTTTTCGACCATACCTTTCAGTATGTGAGTAGGGTCTCCCGAGGTAAGACGCTAATCTTTCGTTCCACAACCTCTTGATTTACAACTTCGGTTTACGTTTACCTTTTGGGCTTTGGTTTGTCTAGCAACCTTACCCACCTAATCGCCTTATCAAGTTTCTGTACGTAGGCTCAAGAACTTTGTTACACCACTTCCTTCATCCATACCATTACTGGTACCGACTTGTGGTTCACTACACTTGGCGGTAAATACCCGTGACTGGACTTTCACCAGTAAGATTAGTGCCATGCTCGGCACACTAGAAAAAATGCCGTAACCCTTGTGGTTGCGGCATTTCTTTTCCTGTGATCGGCTCTTCTTTTTGTTTCCTTCGCTCTGTTGCCTACTTGTTACCTACCTGTTTGCCTATCTTGCCATTTTCAAGGCTTCTCACCGTGTCTCAAATTACTTTCTCATTTTTTGATCTAAACTAAGAAAAGTACCGCAGCCCTTGGAACTACGGTACTTTCTAGGTTTGTTGACTCTTTGATTAAAAAGGTTTGATTAGAACTTTCCAGCCTTAGCAGCTTCCTCGATGGAAACAGCTACTGCAACTGTCATACCAACCATCGGGTTGTTACCAGCGCCGATGAGACCCATCATCTCTACGTGAGCCGGTACAGAAGAAGAACCAGCGAACTGTGCATCAGAGTGCATACGTCCTAATGTATCTGTCATACCGTAGGAAGCTGGACCTGCTGCCATGTTGTCTGGGTGAAGTGTACGTCCTGTACCACCACCGGAAGCAACTGAGAAGTATTTCTTACCTGCTTCAAGACGTTCTTTCTTGTATGTACCTGCAACCGGATGCTGGAAACGTGTCGGGTTTGTGGAGTTACCTGTGATAGAAACGTCAACGTCTTCTTTCCACATGATAGCAACACCTTCCGGAACGCTGTTAGCGCCGTAGCAGTTAACTTTTGCACGAAGTCCTTCGGAGTATGCTTTTCTGAATACTTCTTTAACTTCGTTCTTGTATGGATCGTATTCTGTCTCTACATATGTAAAGCCGTTGATACGGGAGATGATCTGAGCAGCATCTTTTCCAAGACCGTTCAGGATAACACGTAATGGTTTCTGACGAACTTTGTTAGCTTTCTCAGCGATACCGATAGCACCTTCAGCTGCTGCGAAGGACTCATGTCCAGCCAGGAAGCAGAAGCACTCTGTTTCTTCTTCAAGAAGCATCTTGCCAAGGTTACCATGTCCAAGACCTACTTTACGTGTATCAGCAACGGATCCAGGAATACAGAATGCCTGAAGTCCTTCACCGATAGCTGCTGCTGCATCTGCTGCTTTCTTGCATCCTTTTTTGATTGCGATTGCAGCACCTACTGTATATGCCCAGCAAGCGTTCTCGAAACAGATTGGCTGAATGCCTTTGATCTGATCGTATACATTAAGACCTGCGTCTTTTGTGATTTTCTCAGCTTCTTCGATAGAAGCAATGCCATAGCTGTTTAAAACAGAATTGATCTTGTCAATTCGTCTCTCATATGATTCAA
>OFMA01000388.1_pt1 | contig 34184 bp, 66 predicted proteins | sample 1541011 | NCBI WGS metagenome assembly OFMA01 (sample SAMN04209225, study PRJEB22552) | human gut metagenome | biome: gut; material: feces | host: Homo sapiens | place: USA: Oklahoma
GACACATATTCTTGTTTATATTAACACGGTAGTGGATCTTACCGGAAGAAGAAGTCCTGCGCCTAAACATACCCCCTCCTTATCTGAGGGTTAAAATACCCCCCCCCTATATATTCAACTTCTTTACTCATAATATATTATGTTTTAATTATATCGCAAATATAATAAAATTAATGAGAAGGTCGTGAGGGGACGATGGATGGATTTGATGGGGATATGAGGGATATGTTGGGCTGCGCATCACATGTAGAGGTATGCGGGATATGCGGGACGGACCACATGTAGAGGTATGCGGGATATGCGGGACGGACCACCTCCCCGAAATCACCCCGGCCGGGCTGCCGTTTTTAGGGTCACCCCCCCCACCCTCATAAATCAAAAAAAACAGAAACGGCAAACGACTAGCCGAATAAAAAAGAATGCTTATTTTTTATTTAACTTGTTGATTATCAATGATATAAACAAATATTTTAATATGCATTTATATTTGATTAGTTTTATTATATATAATCGTTGAATTTTTATTGCATAATATTTGTTTGATAATAAAATACTCCGTATATTTGCCCTTGTAAGATAACAATATTAACAAACAGGCGTACCAGAAGCCAATATAAATCCCAAAGGTATAGGTAAAATCTAATGACAAATAAAGAGTTAACTAAAGTACAAAGCGAGGTAAAGAAGGCAAGTGAAAAAACGTTAACTGGTGCTATCAAAGCATGGTGTAACCTGTTTAAGTCCGGAAAAGAGATCGACGAAATATTGAAGGATAACGATATTAAAGTAGATAAGGCTATTGTACCCGCTCTAGTTGCTTTGGCAAAGGAAAAAGAAACAGTAATCCAGTTATGCAAAGAAATATTGCCACGAGTTAACAATACCTTTTGTGCATATAAAGAAATTGAACGTGAGTATTACGATAAACAGGATCAAGATAAGAATGTAAAGACGACAGTAGATAAGATAGAGAGTATAGCGGTGTTGGGTACAGATCATAAACGATTTGGATATAACGAGCCTGTTGAGTTTGATGGAGGGATATATTATGAGGTATTTAACGGGCCAGACAAACGCATTGTAAAGTGTGCCATACCCATCAAACGATATACTTACAATCTGATCGCTAAATGTATTACTTACTACCTAACACACCCTAAAAATGATAGATAATTAGGCGGGCTATAATAGCCCGTCATGGTTGCATGCTATTGCGTCCCCGTCGCGCAACTGGACTCAGACTAAAATAGCGAGTTATTTAACATATTGCAATAAGGATATACATGTTGGTAGGGTATCGATAGCATGTATAGATAGATCGCCGCTTAACAATGTGATTTGGGTGCGTTTCCAGTCCGGAGACGTACCGTTATCCTTTTGGCCTTATTGTAAGTCGGGTTAGTACGTTAAGGTCTCCTTAATAGGCCGTATTATAATACGGGGTACGTTGGTGTATATACGCATGTATAGGGCGTATGTATGTACGTTGCGAGAGTAGCACGTATGTAGTGGATAACGGGGTTATTGCCGTGCCAATGTATCAAAGCGGCGTTTATTTGGGTTGCTTAAATACCATTTATACGCACGACTAACAAGTAACATACCCTTACAAGGGTAATTGATCTGCTTTAAATTGACGGATTAATTACGCCTTGTCGGTACGTATCACGGGCAACGTATGTACGTATTTGGCTTCGTTCGTTCGGGGCAAAGGGACAAAACCAAAGGGAATCGGGCGGGTGTGGTGCGTCCGGCTGTCCGTATCGATAACGGCGGCTTTGTGCCTTCATATCCGTGCCGTATTCTTATTGGTGTAATTAAATGAATATATTATGTACAAAAAGAAATTTGATAATTTGAATAGGAAACTATCTATTCAAAAAGAAAAGGCTTTAGAAGCTATAAGAAAGTCTCAAATTGAGTTTTATATTGAGCTTACCAAAGATCTATACAAGTCTAATAAATTAGATTGTAGTAGAGATTCTGATAAATGTAGGCGCAAACGTGTTAGTTATATAGCAAACAAATTGCGACAATAGATCGTTTGTTTTTATTTGATTTTAAAGTTTGTGCCCTTCTGTACTGTAGTGATATAGGATGGAAGGGTTTTTTTGTGCCTATATTTTACAAAGTGATAGTATATGTATATGTTTTGCTTACACATAAAAGTGTTGAGGCGGTAAATTTTAAGCCTTGATCGAAAATGTGTAAGTAAAATGCTTTATTTAGCATTATTTTGTATACATATATATCCATGCGGACGGGTATATTGTGCCCTTATGTATGGTTTTGCGCTTGAATCGATCCTAAAAGGTATATAATAGGCGGTACTTATTGTATATTTTTTATCTATATCTAGGCTTGTCTTTCCTTAGAGGTAGCTCTAGGGGTTGATATATATTATTTTATTGATACTCAATTAATTGTATTATTTGCGTTCAATTTTAAAATCGTGGTTACTTATTGTATATTTTTATGGGTGTATTTATATATTTCGTACTTATCTTGTTTTGTGGGTACATGGCGTTTGAGTTAGGTCGGTATGTTATAGCTACGGGCGACGCCCTGCCTATAATCATAGTTTCTTTATTGGCTTTATTATCAATACATTGCATAAAGCAGATATATAAGGCAATCAAGACCAAAGACCCCGATATCCTAGACTGAATCAGCGTTCCACGTGGAACAAAGTAGCGGAAGGTCTCAGGTTTTCGTGGTATTTTCGAGGGAGGTTTGGGATTTGCGTGATGGGACACCTCCAAACGAGGAAAAACCTTTCCAAACAATGAAAAACCCCACCAGACGAGGAAAAACCTCTCCAAACAAGGAAAAACACCTCCAAACAATGAAAAACCTTTCCAAACAATGAAAAACCCCAACAAACAAGGAAAACCTTTCCAACCAAGAAAAAACACCTCCAGACAAGGGAAAACCTTTCCAGACAAGAAAAAACGCCAACAAACAAGGGAAACACCTTTCGAGCAAGGGAAACGCCTTTCAAGCAAGGGGTATCTTCCGATCAGATGTAAAAGTTTGCAAGAGGTAGGAGTTTCCCGTCAAGGCAAGGCAGTTGTGAGTGATGGTGGGTATGGTGTTATTGGTGGTGGATATTGTTTATTAGTATGGGGTGATGCGGAGGGAACCAAGGGAAACGGGCGGCGGCGATGGCGTGGGGTCGGCCCCGCTGGTCGTCCGTCCCTGTTCTCCTTTGGCGTTAGTGTAATATTAAAAATCTGATAGTGACATGACGAAAGAAGAAGCGAGAAACGTATTTGGCGGTAGTATAGTAAATAATCTGCTGTCGCTAGGGGCTGAGCCTACCAACGTGGTAAGGCAAGACGGGTTGATAGAATGGAAGAGTGATGGATATATAGAGGTAGGAGGCGTACAGGTATGGGCTTACTATTACTTTGAGGATGGAGAGGATGTTGATAGATGTGATTGGGCGGATCATATGGAGATAGAGATAGAGGAATGTTGGATTTAAAATCGGTTGATATGAGATTCATGTATTTAATGGAGCTTAGTGGAAAGGATATATACATAGGCGACAAGAAGTGCAAGAGAGTAAAAATATATGTAGGCAGGCCGTTGAGGGATACGCCTAAAACCTATAAACGAATAGGCGGATTTGTAGCAAAAGAACTATCCAACGCTTATAACAGCGGTTGTGTTTCCATCTATGAAGCAAAGGATAAAACGCTCAGATATTCGGTTTATCGAGACGGTTGTTTTTATCCTTATTACGGGAAATTAGAGGTGCCAGAATAATACCAAGGGGAACGGGCGGCGGTGTCACGGCGTGGTAGGCTGCGGGTGTCGGCTGCCGTTCTTTCCTTTGGCGTGGTAATATAAAATACTAAGGTGATTATATACCATTTTACACCAAAAAAATGAGAAATGATATGCATTTGTACGAAAATCCGTACTGGGTATCACCAATACCCTCTACCGGTTGCTCAAAAGTGAGATCGCCGGATTCTTTTACTAAACAAAACGTTTTTGATTTTACTTACCCAACGAATATTTTTTAGGGTAAAACCTTATATCAAAGACCTCTTTTGCTCAACCGTCTTGTCCGAGACAAGGGACTATATGATTCGATTGAGTGAGACAAAATTAGAAAAGAAGAATGTGAAATTAAATAACATGTGTATATTTTACAACATATATGGTGTAAAATAGTATATAATAACCAATACTAATAACATGGACGAGATTATAAAATTACAAGATGAGATACTGTCTTACCTTCGTAATAATATTACAAAGGATGAGGCGTATTATATCCTTACGACTGATAAGGAAATGATAGAGATTCTTATATCAGATAAGAAGGACGGAAGCAAACGTATCAAGATCCTTGATATGGAATATACTATCGAGAGGGACGATATGTTACTGTTGTTCGACACTGATGGGATAATAGACGAATGTCTTTTAACATCCAGCCACATAGGGATAAACATGTATTTCCGTCGGCAAGATATTCGGGATATACTATCCAAGAAATTGGAGGTCATGGAATACCGGTATATAAAGATTCAGGTCGATAATATACCAGTAGTAGAGAAACGTCGTGTTATTCTGGATTTGACCGGGCATAGGGTGGATCGTGATGACCGTGATAAGATAGATTTTATGTTTATTTATTATATGGCAAGATTATGCGAGTAAGAAGGACGGTAAAAGAGAAAGATGTTATAAAGATATGGGTATTTGGATATGATAGGGAGCTTATTAAATCAGCAACGGATTCTGGGTTTAGAAGCATGTCAGCGGTATTATCTTACGCCAATTGTATGGCAGGAGATAAACCTGTGGATCATATTAGGGTCTCGAATGAGAATCGTGGCTGGTGTGGATCGTATACTATATATGGTAGGGAGATAGATTAGTTTGATATTGAACAACAAAGGAGGTGCGTATTAATAATATTATAACAAACGCCAATGGCGTGAAGGTAAAAGTAAGGGTGTATGATATTGGCGATGGGGAGATAGATACACGATAATATGTGTAAGTGATAAGGGTAAAGATAGTAATGGGTTGGTATATTATCCTGTGTTTGCATGCAGCGAAAATCCATTTCATCCACAAGGGATAGGAATATATGTTGGTGATTATTATCCATATAGGAGACATTCATACGATTTCGGTAAAAGAGTTAAGGATCTAGCATCCTTACCAGAAGAGGTGATTAAGTACATAAAAATAATAACGACATGAACGAAATAGTTTACAACAATTACGATTTAGTGGCTTTTGAACAAGATGGAGAAGTGGTAGTGGCCGTAACATTTTACAGATATTACAAGAAGAAAGCTAAGGGCGAGGTTAATTATAGATGGAGAACCCGATGCCCGGAGTTGGTGGATAAGATTGTAAGACACCGTACCAAGGTGTTTACCGGCCAGCTTATTCAGTTAGCGAAGGCGTATGGGGAGAAAAGGGTCATTAAATATCAAAAACAGGAGGAAGAGGTATGTCAAAATACGACAGGGACGCTATAGAAATATATATACTAGATCATATAGATACTGATAATTACAAAAAGCAGTTTAGATATGATAGGGAGTATCTGGCTTTTATGCTTAACGTGTTTAAGGATGAGTATAAAGAACATATCAAAAGGGATGGGATTAAGAAAGCTTTCGAGGACTACATAATGAGCGTTCCGTCTATATTCAGGATTCATATAGCGGATTGCGATATCAGGTATTTATTACGTTCATGGGAAGTGGAGTTCGATGATGATGATGATGAGATATACATCTTGTATAAAAAGATCATAAGGGAGGTCTTCTTTAAGATGTGTAATGATATGAACATTAGATTTTAGTTTGTTAATATTGTGACCATGACCTTGGCGGGGTGGAAGGATATATCATAATCGTACGTGTGCGGATATGATCCGGGGTCAGTTCCCGGCACCTTGGCATAACTTAAATGTAAGTAGTATGGAAGATAATATTTTAAAAAGAGCGGCAGCGGAATTAAAAGAAGCCGGTTGCAGGGTTTTCGCATGGCAAGATGATACTTATAATAGAGGTTGGAGTAAGGGTGATTATATAATGTTGTATTACGCCTTCCCTGATTCACCCAACATCGGGTATCTGAGTCATGGAGAATATGGAATGAGTGTAGCATATAGTAGAGCCTATATACCGAGCCGTGGAAGTGGATCGGGATGTGGTATCAAGGAGGAAGCTACGTTCGATCTTGCGACGGCACTGGACGTGCTAAACGAGCCATTACCTAGGTGGTGCAAGTCTTATGGGGTTTATCCAGAACAATATAAGGATATTGATAGATGGTACAATAGCGATAATTATAACAAAAAAATATTTAAGGAAATTTGATATGGAAGTAAAAGATTGGGAAAATCTGGTTTTGAATACAGAAGTAGGATCACATTGTTTTGTTACGCTGATTGATGATAAGGACATCAGTAGAGGTTATGCGCAAATCAGACGTGCGGAGCATTTCGGATATAACATCTGCTTCACCCGGTTATATGGAAATAAGTTTTATTTCGAAAAAATAAAAGAAGGTCGTACACAACAATATATCAATAGGAGGAAATGATATGGTGATAGAGTTTGATTTTGAGATATACAAAAACGGAGATTACGATAAGGTATATCTCCGCAACGGGAAAGAGCCAAGAATATTATGTGATAATGGGAAGGGTAATAGCCCTATGGTCGTGATGATTGAGGATGATAAAGCGGATGATTATATTATTCTTCGTTATAACGAAACTGGCAGGAGGAATATCAATGGTCAATCGGGTCTCGATCTTATGTTATCGGTAAAAGAACGGGAACCAGAATTATGGGTTGTTGTCATATCTTATATGGATAATAAGGATAAGAGACAAAAGATGGTCTTACCTAATTTTTTCTCAAGGAATATAGGAGGAAATATATATCTTCAAGGAAGCTCTAAATCGAATGTATCATATTATGTTGGTAGGTTAGAAGAAGATGGGTGCTTCGATGAGCTGTGCGAGAAGATAAGGGTAAAAAGAGATCGTATTTATAACATGGAAATAATATCACTATCAGATGACAAGGCGACAGTTTAATCAGTTGATAAATGAGCTAGACGGCAAAAGCCCGTTTATCGTATTACATAGGGATGCCGTTGCGCCTAAATACGTGGGCGTGGAGGTGTCGAAGAATGGGATGGTATACAGATATGCGATAATAGGGATAAACGATGAGTATAAGGCTAAAAAAGCCCTTATTTCGAAAATATTAGGCATAGCTAGTTACCTAAATGGCAATAAGCCCTTTAAAAAGGGTTAATTAGATGTATTTATGACCTGCGACATCATATACGATATAATGCCATAAATGACGTTGTATAGAGGATATGTATGATAATATGATAGATAACGCATTCGTGTCTTGATATCATAATATTATGCCATTATATCCTCTTTTTGTATAAAAAAGATAACAAATGATACAAACATCTTGAATATGGATGAAATTAAGATAGGAGCTGAAATTGTATTTAATATAACCGGCAACCATAATATAGGATATGCCAAAGGGGAAAAGTATATCGGGACGGTGTTAAGCAAGGATCACCGATCACGTCTTTATGTACGGACAATAGGAATGCCTAGGGCTTGTATTGATGAGCGGGATGTAGAGTGGGTTATTGATCCAGATGGGGATTTTGATATGGATGAGGCGATCCCGAATCCTATGGCAAGGGAGTTGTATAAGTTGATGGGTAGGTACGTTTATACGTTCGGTAGGTCTTATGAAAGTATCAATGGCTATATCGTGTACGAGTGTATGATGATGGACAGGGATTTAAGATATAATGTTATGTATGCGTTGCATGATCATGGATTTGAGATACGGCATATTGATAGTTATTCTTGGTGGATGACCAATGAGAGGTTAATGTCCGAGGTAACATACACGGAGGGGGATATTCATATAATTGTTCATGAGTGTATGGAAGATTATGTGGATAATGTGAGATTTGGAGAGGAATTTTATAAAAACAAGGAAGTATGATAAGATACTTACTCGTAACGATGATGATAATGTTGACACCGCCAAAAGGGAGCGGTGGCTTGCCCCACGCCCCAAGGTCTGCCGTGGTAGAGGCACGGGTATGGGATAAGCTGGCGGCCGCCCTATCTTTCGTGGAGTCAAGGAATGACGATCGGGCGTATAACGCCACTTCCGGGGCTTTAGGAAGATGGCAAATGAAAAGGGTATACGTTGATGAGGTTAATAGGATATTGTGTCTTAAACGGGAGAAAAGGAAATATAGATACGAAGATCGAACGAATCCTGTCAAGGCTAGGGAAATGTTCGAGATATATCAATCTCACCACAATCCTAAAAAGGATATAGATCGGGCTATAAAGTTGCATAGGGGATTGCATTCTCCTATGTATGTTAAAGAGGTTAAACGTAAATTAAGGGAATAATATGAATCGTGAGGTATTAATAAATATCATTAATAGAGGTAGAATAAGGTTTATCCCAGTAAGAAGATGTTTCTTATGCAATGAATATGTAGGATATAAATTCGTTAGGATGTGTGATGGAAGTATGATACCGGTATTTTCTAGTGGATGTAGGTGTTGTGGCATAAATAATGGGACGCTATCAGAAAGGACTTGGGATGAAGTGCTTGATCTTGTCAAAACGGTACAAAATAAGCCTATGAATGAGAGAACGGAGGAAGATGAATTTATATTAAATAGTTTAATATAAGGAGGTATTGTATATGAAATGGGTGATAATAAAAGGCGTTAGATACCCTATCTCCGTGGTGTCAGCCTTCGCTGCGTATTACGGGGATAATCCCTTTTTGAAGATAAGGATAAGAAACAAATATCACATAATTTATTTTGATAATATGTATTATCTGAATATTCAGATAAGGTATTTGATTAACAACTATCCTGACTTCGTGCAGATAGGGAATTGGTATATATCCAAGAAGCAGGTGATGTCGTGGGCACCCAAGGGGCAGGCCGTGGACGGGTCGGGCTGGGTTATATCCTTCCACCTATCTTCCGGCTTGGAGAGCGGAACTCAAATTAAGTTCGATAGGGAAGAGGAGTACCAAAGGGCTTTAGATAGCTTAAATGAGAGGTTTAATGTAATATTATGATATGGTAAAAACAAGGATATTGATGGGATTGGCGGCTATGATGGCGAACATAATGTCGCAAGACAAGATATTTGCAGGGGACAAACAACGGTCCGGGATGGCATTCAATCCGGATTATAAACCAGCGAGAGATCGGAAGGAGTTGAGGAAGTTTCGGATCAAAGGAGAGGAGGTGGAGGCGTACTCAAAGAAAGACGCTATCAAAAGGTTGAAACATGAACATAAAAAGTAATATTATGAAAAGTGATAATGATATGAAAAGGAAGTTAGTTATTAATAGCGCAAAAGATGCTGAAATAATATCAGTAAGGTTAAGTCCAGATAAAACACCCATTGCTTATGAAAATAAAGTTAGATGTTTAATGTTGTCAGGATTAAGCCGGGAAGAAGCGGAGAAAGTAGCGTTAGAGCCAATGGATCTTGAGCTATATTATGAGATAGGCGCAGGGCTGATGGCCGTTGACCCAGCGGCGGTGGAGTCAGGGACAATCCGGAGTCCTTATACAGGGGAGTTGTATCATGAAAATTCTTATACTTAGAGGAGTATTGAGATTTATAGTGATCAAGGCAAATGATGTTGTTTAATTTAAAAAAAATAAATTGTTATGAAAATAAAAGAGCATTTATCAGTTTATCTAGAGAGTGGATATCTTTTTGACGATATGTCAGGAAAATTAAAGTGGTTTGAGATTGATAAGATCTTGATCAGTTTTACATATGGAGTAGTTAGATATGTAGGAACATGGGGAGGATGTAGGGCTGAGAAGACATTAGATGGGAAATTATTTTATTCGTCCGAAGAATGTTTTAAAAAGGATAAGAGCATCCCTAAGACAAAACTATCAATATATGATGTTTTTAAGTCATTATATGGGTTCGTTCTAATAGGTGATGTGTGGAAATACAAAAACGGAAGAGCTGTCAAGTGTAAGTTGGAATGTTTTGATGTTGAAATAGATAATAAAGGAAAAATTTATTGTAAGGAAACATATTACAGAACATGTGAAGATGTGTATAAATTCAATGACTTGACTGTAGTTGACAAGAATGGAGACATGAGATTAGTAAAATCTTCAAAAAGTAAATTAATGCTTACTAATGATCAATTAGATGTTGTGGAGAGAATGAAGGGCATCATTGATGACATGGTTAGGTTAAAGATGATTATGTATATTGATCAAGACTATAATCTTTGTTTTCTGCCGGGAGATAAAATAGAAGATTTGACAATGGATGAGACAGATGGATTTGTGGATACCACCGGTATAGTGACATCTATAAAATCTAAGAATGTAGTGGAGTTTTATGTAGAAAACCCATTCGTAAAGATAAAGGATGAATGATATCTGAATCTGGATTGTGGTGGTTCGTGAGAATAGCCACAATCATATCTCTAAACGTGAACATAAGGAGGTACGTATGTCATTCGATTGACGTTAGGGATCTAGTTATATTAAAAGAGGAGGGATTATGAAAGAGATTGTATTAAAACTGTATGAGTTTGATGAGCTGTCAAAAGATTCACAAGAAAGGATCATAGAGCGTGAGCGCTGGAATATAATGGATTGTTGCATGGAAGCTTATGGTGCTGATTATATAAGCACCATGAAGTCTTTTGGGGATCTGACAAATACTGAGGCTTATGGCTGGGAAGTTGGATATACGAGGTATGATTTTAGATTCAAATTCAAGTACAATGATCCTATATACTGTCATCCAACTGATTATGATAAGGATATATATCCTAATAACTTATGTGGCAAATTACTGTTCAGGTATATCAACAACAACATTATGCCACGTATTATCAAGGGCAGGTGTTTCTCCACGCCATGTAAATATGTTGATGGGAAATACGAGTATAAGCACAAATATAGTAGGGTGATGTTTGACTATGGAGATAATTTCCCATTGACAGGGATGTGTTATGATTTATATCTCCTGAAACCTATAATTGATTATTACAATGCATGGTGTACTTATCCGGAGGGTTTTTCTTTAGAGGATTTGATAGAGCAATGTTATGATAATTTCTTCAGGTCATGGCATGAGGAATATGAACATTGGGTTGACGATGAAGATGCGATACGTGAGGAGCTTCATCATAATCAGTATGAAGATCGACTCTATTATGAGAATGGGGATGTGTATGTTGGATCATTAAATGAAATAGTATGAAAACACAAGAAGAATATGCTCGTGAGATCGATGAGATCGTTCGCCGTGATGTAGAGAGTTACCAGAAGGTAGAGGGTTTTGGTGGAACCCGGTACGGATTTCCGTATAGATATATATCATTTTACGATTTTAGTGCAAAATGGTATATAATCACCTAAAGTTATTCGGATTTGATAGAAATGAGTGTGAGATGCTATTGGACAAGAATGGTTCGGATGATAAAATGGAATCATTTATTATTCAGATGGTATTTAATAAAGACGATAAGATAATCTTGGATGATATAGGATATCATAAGATAGGATCTATATTTAAATACAATATCGATTCGAAAGAAGTAGAACTGGAGGTGGTTGAATCCAGTGACGCTAGTTGTGAAGGATGCGCATTTAATAATAGTAAGAATTATTACTGTAAGGATACCCATTGTATTGATGTAGATAGGAAAGATGATATAGACGTTATATATAAAAAGGTAAAAAGATCATGAGTTTAATAGATAAATTAGAGGATTTGGTGGTTAAGGTAGACACCGAATACCAAGAGAAGATGGAGGCGGTGATCCGGGAGATAGTCCCGGGGATGCCGGAAGGGAATGTACGTCATGCCGCCGAGCTGATGTGCACGGATAGGATGGGGAATATGATGGACATAGATGTTTATATATTAAGGGAAGAAGATAGGCCTTATGAATGCCATTATCTAAAGGATCTATTGGAAGATAGGGTAGCTAGAATAGATAAGATGCATGAGGATAAAAGTTACACATACAATATAGATGATAATTATTGGTGCGCTACATGTGGTTCCCATTCTCATAAAAAGGATTCTGAGACAGGGTATTGCTGGCATTGCGATACGGTTAATTGGGTTAAAGAAGATGGAGCAGATGTTAGGGTATAATTACCAAAGAATAAATATGAATGATAGGAGAAAGGATAGTATTAACTATTAATAACGTTTATTTAATTTAATTCAAAAACAAAATGTCTACTTTTGTAGACACATAAAAATTGCATATATGAAAAAGAGTGAGTTTGTAAAGAAATTGGAGAAGATCATCGATATGGTTAAGACCGAAGATGATGGTTTCGAGTATGGTGGCAAAGTCATTTTCTATAAAGAAGATGATAGTAACTATGAAGTCTCGGTAATGAACATTGGGAGGAATTTGGAAGTAGAAGCCAATGTTATGGCTGGTATGGATGATATGGATTTTACCTGCCTTATGAGTGAGGTTTATAAACAAAAGGCGATAAAGGCTATAATGATGGAGGAGGATGACGATGAAGACAATTAATGAGATGACCGATCAGGAGATATATGATCTTACTGACGAGCAGATAGATAGATTGATCATAACAAGATGCGCTAAGGAGGGTGTTAGGTTTGTGGACGAACCTCCAGTTATGAAGACATACGACTACAAGCCTATTTCTCCATCTAATTTCTTCTACCTTTTAGAAGGATTGAGCATAGCTGTTTTTAATCAGGATGATGCTATTAAAATAGCTAAGTTCTTAAGTAAGTTTGATTTATACAAGACTACATACGATTTCACTATATCCAATGAGAAGATATATAATAAGTTGGATATAATCAATGTCAAACATATTCCAATGTTTGATACAAAAGATGAGGAGTCCTACAAATCTATAAAGGACAAGAATAATAAGATTGAGGAGGAGTATAAAGATCAGGTAGATAAATACAAGAAGGATATAAAAAGAATGAGTGAAATCCATGCCGAGATCTGGTCGAAGGTAATCGATGTAAGAAATAAGATTGATCATATGAATCATCTTAGATTCCTTTTTGTAAAGGAATATCTTCCGTTGGTGGATCATGACACGGACAAGGCTATGATATTTTTCAAGAAGGCTTATGACGTGGATGATGATACGGAAAGATATATTCGTGAAGGGATAAAGGATTACCCATTGTTTAACAACAACATAGATTAATAAGATGCACAATTGGTTTAAATGTACGGTTTCTTATGAGACCGATGCCGAGAACAGCATGAAGAAGAAGGTAAAGGAAGAGTATTTAGTGGATGCCCTTTCTTATACAGAGTGTGAGGCTAGAATTATAGAGGAGATGAGACCGTTTATCTCCGGTGAGTTTAGCGTTGATATCAAACGATTCCGGATAGCGGAATTATTTGCCATGGATGGAGACCGGTTCTATAAGGTCACGGCTGATTATATTACGATAGACGAGAAATCGAGCAATGAGAAACGCAAGGCGTTTAACTACATCGTTCGGGCCAATGACCTTGATCATGCCAAAAAGAATTTCGAGGAAGGCATGAAAGGAACCATATCAGATTTCGTTGTCACTTGTATCAAGGAAGAGAAGAAACTGATGGACTTCTACGAGTTTGATGGTAAGATCAGGAATCCGGAGAAACATGAGAATAGTAAGCAATAAAGCTAGCTATGAGACCACATCATCCATAGCCGAGAAGTTGATGGAGATAAGTAAGATGGAGGGTACGATTTATCGTATCCTCACATTATCTAATAAGACTTATCTGGCTTCTAAGTTAGGGTATAGTAGGTCCGGGTTCTATAAAAAAATACAGAACAGGAATTTTAATATCCGGGAGCTGGCTCAGATATTCGATACGATCATCAACTTCAAGGATCAAGATTGGACGGAGGGTAAGATCGATAGGCTTAAGAGGTATAGGGCTATGAGCCTTATGGAGTTCAATAAAAGTTATAAAAAGAAAAATGCATGAGAGGTAGGATGTTGCCGTGTGAGAGATGTGGGAGGATGGTAACTATAAGGAGCAAGGGGCTGTGTCCCGCATGCAGAGCCAAGGAACTACCGCCAAAGGAAAGGACGGCGATACGAGTGAAGGCCAAGCCGAAGGGGAAGAGCCTAGCCGTTTTCTTTGGCGCCCATGTGGCTAGGTTGAGTATGACAAGGAGATCTGCTACCGGCGCATACATACCATGCCCGGGGGTAAGCAACATATGCCACTTATACCCTAAACGGAAATATAAATCAGTTGCTGAGGATAATGATAACATTATCTACTTGACGGCTGATGAGCATACAAGATTCGATTATCTATTAGATACGATGGATTTCGGCCGGCTCTTGGACGAGTTTGGCAACGTTTGGCTGTTGGCAGCCAGAAGGATGAGGGATCTCGCACCTAAAGTCGAGGAGGATGGTAAATTAAAAACCAGATTATTATTATGGATAGAAGAAAACAAAAATTACTTTTAGCTCTTGGATACGAGGCTATAAGTGATACGATATATAAGAAAGGAATGGATATGGAAGTCATAAGCGATCAAGAATCGTTTGATGATATGAGAGTTCGTTTATCCAAAAAACATCATGTGGTTATCACGGATGATGGTGTTGTAATAGAGTTTGTTCATAATAAGTCAATGGACGAGAATGCGCCATCATATTATTGGCGATCATCATTACCAATATTAAGATCATATCATACAGATCCTAAATTTACCGCTTTCTTTGGCATATTAGATGTTTTGTCAACGATCCCAAAGAAAGATATGGATGAGGAGGAAAAGTCTGTTGAAGAGCCTAAAAAAGAGCCTAAAGAGGAAATGGAAGTTGAGTATGATCTGGAGACCGAACAGCAGTATTATGCCGCTGAATGGATAAAGGATATCCCGACACCGGTGTTATATAGAATGACTGTTGCCGGCAAGCGCGTGTATTATGAGATGGATGTTGATGGGTATCCTATCATATACGATGGAGCCACTAACAATATCGCCAATGGGTATTGTGATACGTCCGGAGCCTTGGAGAAATGGAAGAATGAGATGAGACTCAAGGGCAAGGACCCTGATGAGTACGCTAACTATAGGGCTGACTTAGGTACTATCATGCATTATCTATTTGGATTGTATCTGACCGGGGTTAACATAAAGCTGATCCCGACATGGATCAGGAAGGTGGTCAAGGAAGCCAAGCTAAGAATAGACAAGTATAGGATGGAGCGGATATTAGTGGATAACATTGATGAACTGATAGAGGATCTGATATCATTTGCCATATTCTGCAAGGAAAGACATGTAAAACCTGTATTGATCGAAAAGATGTTGAGGTCAAGGAGATTGAAAGTAGCTTCTTCGGTGGACGCAGTGGTGGAGATGGATGGCGAGCCGGAGATGGTGGAGATAGAGGTCGAGACAGGAGAGTTCTATAAGACGGGAGCCAAGAAAGGTCAGCCTAAGACGGAGAAAAAGAAGATAAAGAGATGCAGGAGGATATTCGCTATATTGGACTTCAAATCAAACAGGAAAGGCAATTTCTATGACGAGTATGCTTTCCAGCTTGAGTTATATAGAAGAATGATAATGGAGAACTACGGAAAGATATTGGAGATAGAGGAGATATATAACTTCGCTCCGGGTGATCCTACCGCCAAGACAAGCCAATATAAACTGAAGAGACAAACTGATAATCCTATACTTAACATGGCTACAGTCGTATATCTCCAAGGTAAGTATAAGTTCGAGAAAACCAATTATACGGTTACATCAAGAATAGGATCTTTGGATATAGAAAGTGATTTTGAATTGAATAACTTGATAAGAAAAGAATCACTGAGAGATTATATTTATCGAATCATGAGTGAGAGGATAGGATAATGGAGTTTAGGGAATTTGACAAGAGCGTTCACAGATATGAATTGGATCATAGTAAGCCAAGAAGAAAGCTGACGTGCCCGCAATGCGGCAGGGATAGATGCTTTACGCCGTACGTAGATGTAACCACCGGACAGATAGTAGGGGAGCAGTTTGGGGTATGTGATCACAAAAATAAATGTGGTTATTTTAAATATCCAACAGGCAATGAGCTTGGGAGCAATGATCTTTTTACCGATTCTAACAAAGTGCTAAGAAGATACAGGCCTCCTGTGAACCCAGATATAGCCAACTGTATCCCAGTAAACAAGATGTTTGAGACCCTTAATCCTTTCGAGACATCCGATCTTCAGGATTATCTATCCAATATCTTCGGATCGTATCATACCAATAGAGCATTTAGCTTGTATAAGGTAGGGATGATGAAATTCGGGGACTGGGGTAAGTGCTGTGTGTTCTGGCAACTGGATAAGAATTGGGTGGTGCGAACCGGGAAGATAATGGACTACGGGCCTGACGGGAAGAGGGTAAAGGTTCCCGTGGATCATGTATGTTGGGTGCATATATTGGACGGTCAGGATTACCTGCTTAGGCAATGCCTGTTCGGGGAGTTCCTTATCAACTTCTATCCCAATGATTCTCCGGTGTATATAGTAGAGTCAGAGAAGACGGCTGTTATATGCAACATCGTGTACCCTAGTGGGTTATTCATGGCCTGTGGCGGTATCCATATGTTGAAGAGGGAGATGATAGAGACATTGGGTAGGAGGCGGATAGTCCTGTACCCGGATAAGGGCGACGCTTTCAACGAATGGAGAAAGAAGGTAGACAAGGATATGAGGGGGATGAATATAGAGATAAGTGATTTTCTAGAATCAAAACCCAATATAGATGAGGGGATGGATATAGCAGATTATTTTATAATTAAACAAATTCATAACAATGGCAAAGGTAGTTGATAATTACAAGGGATTCAAGGTGCTTGAAATAACAAGACAGGAGATGATGGATAAGCTTACCAGATATGGGTGCTTAGGTATTTGCGATATGTGTAACAGACCTACATCCGTAGGTTATTACGTGGCGGTGATCAATCAATGGATGTGCAAGGACTGTTACAATGATTTCATCAAGTCAATTGACAGGTATGAGGAGGACATGAAAATAGAAAACAAGAATTTTAATAGATTCTGCAATTTATTTAATGTTAAGATAGAGGAAACGGTATGAGAGAACTGTCTTTAGCCCAGAAAGCTATGTTAAACGGGTCCATATGCCCATACTGCAAGAACCCATCCATCTTAATAAATACCGTGGAAGGCAAGCAGATTGGTTGTGAGATATGCGGGGCTTGGATGAGATCCGACTCTACGGGCAAACCTGTAGGTAGGTTAGCCAAGCCGGATATCCTTAGGTCTATGGATATGGTAATGACCGAGATCAACATATTCTTAATAAAAACAGGACAGGATAGACATGATTTTTACAAAAAACTATCCGGTGAGCTTATGATACCGGAGGAGCATATATCCCCTTACAAGATGTCTTTGCCATCATTGCTTAAAGTCATGAGACATATCAAGGCATATAGTGATAATCGGATACAGATATATGATGGAGGGAGGGGGAATAACTGTCCTAGGCATAAGACGATAGCGATAGGCGGTAGCGCATGCCACGGGTGTCCGGAGTATCTATTCCATGTAGTGGATAAGGTAACTGACTTGGTGGTGTGTGACGCTGACATGAGTTATGGCAATTATAAAAAATGATTATATATTAATAAAGGTTGATAGGATATGAAAGTAATTTTTATTCACAAACAGACAGGATTTTATGTAGGAGGATCAGTGTTTAACAAGACATGTGGTTTTTACAAATGCAGAGATAAGATGATAGAAAAAGGCATAAGTGAAGATAAGGCCAACATGCTTATTGATATAATAGGTCCGTACTTATGTGTGTGGGAAATAAAAGATGGGGATGATCCTTACGAGAGCATGAGAAGCAGACTCGGAGATAAAGCCTCATATTTAGATGGAGAGGATATTATCGTAGAGGATTATAATTATGACGAGGAGGACGAGGATGGGGGGGTCGACTGAATATTATAGGACACATCCGGAGGCCAGAAGAAAGAAAGCTGAGACGGACAAGAAGATCAACGCCAGACCTGAGCAGAAAGCCAAGAGACGGGAGTTGGGTCGCAAGAACTACAAGACCGATAAGCTGAAAGGTAAAGCCTATCGAAAGGGAAAGGATCTATGCCATACGGCAAAGGGATTGAGGTACAAATCAAGGTCAGCTAACAGAGGATCTAAATCCGATACGGCTGGCGATAGAAACGCACGAGGATGAACGATAATAGGATATGGAAGACGTCCAAGGAAATTATCATGGACGCCTATGAGAGGATAATGAAATATCAGTCGGGAGAACTTCTCCCGGCTCGTACTGGATATCCTTATCTAGATAAAGCTTTGCTGGGAGGATTTTACCCTCAACATGCGATAGCCATAGGAGCTAGACCAGGGGTTGGAAAATCCTATTTGGCACAGAAAATCATGAACAATGTGATGAATGTCAACATCAATCCACAAGCAGATGATTATGTATGGTTAAGATGTGAGTTCGAGATGAATCCGGAAGACTTGGTATTACGTTCACTATCAAAAAAAATGAACAAAGACATAGAAGATATCCTCCTTCGTAAAATGGATGAAGAGGAGATGCTGGAAATGCAAAAATGTCTTAAACAAGAAAATTCAAACAGAATAACGTATATACCCATACCTACAACAGTTGATGAGCTTAAAGATTTTCTATGGAATGTATATATGCCGGCGAATAAGGATAAGAAAATTGTATTTGTATCCATAGACCATACAGCTCTTATACAAGGTTCGGGTGATGCCAAGAGGAATATAGATAGTTTGATGAATATGTGTAATATAGCCAAAAGAACGTTCCCAAACATCTTCTTCCTTATCGTATCGCAACTCAATCGAGAGATAGAGGGCAGACGTGATCCAAAGGATCATATGCCAAGGCAGTCTGATTTCTATCAGTCTGACTCATTGGGACAGCTATGTACGGCTATGGTAGTATTGAATATCCCAAGGAGATACGGGTACTCCTCATACATGCAATTTCCGCAAGGATGGTATCCTAATCTGGAACGTTTCAAGAGCGAGTCAAGACGATCTTTCCGTGTGGATGGATTATTATTCCATCATATCGTAAAGGTCCGTCAAAGATCATTAGAGGAGATTGACGCTATACATGTAGATATCATGAAAGGATATGAGCGATATTATCCTGATGGAGGGGTGGTGCGTCAAGAAAGACCAGGAGGCTCGGATGCCCCCGTGGGCAGCGGCAAGCCGGACACGACCGTGGTGACACTGCCGCCCCCGCCTCCCAGTATTCCATTGGAGCAGCAATACATACCGCCTAGCGATGATTTTAATGTAGTACATGACGAGACACCTTATTGACATGAGATTGAGACATAATTACTTGCTTGTAGTGATAAAGGTGCTGGAAATGTTCTTGAAGACCGTATTGTCGGTTGAGGATAAGATGGGGATAAAGGAAATTATATCCTCGTTAAAGGAAATGGCTAAATACAGCATCAGATATATCATAAATCGGGAACGGGAAAAGGAGATCATGAGTATCTGTGATGAGGTATCCAATAAAGTACAGGAGTATAAAAGGATAAATGACAACTCAATGATATTGGAATTGGAGAACCTAAAAAGGGAAGTTGTGGCGGTGGAGGATCTTCTTAGCTCATACAAGGGGGTTCTTGACGCCGAACTGGTGATAGCCGAGGATGATATCAGAATCATACGGGACAAGATCGCTATAAGCCTGAGAGAAGACGGAACATGCAAGAGCATGACTGATGCTGATAAAAGGGCTAGGGTGGACGTAAGGTACGAGCGGGCTTTAGAGGACTATCGAATCCTTCTAAGATGCGCCAATACGGTTAGAGCCAAGATGTCGGTTATAGGGCATCTCAATCAATCCATAAATCAATCCATATCGGTTGGCAGGGTTGGTATGGCTAATGAATCTTATACGGTAAAACAGTATGAAAAAGGGAAAGAGATTATCGAAAGCAGACGCCCTTAGGGTGTTGAGAAGGGCTTACGATCTAATAAAGAATGATAATTATACATTTATGTGCAGAGCGATAGAAAAGGCAGCGGTTGAATTATCACTTGCTGAAAGATCATGTGTGGCGTGTTATCTTATACCAGAACTGAAGATGTTCAAACCTGTAAACAGAAAAAATGGAGATTTTTGGTTTCATTCATCAAAGAAAAACATAAGGTTACATATAATAGATACGCTAATAGATATATATAACGGAAATGATCATCCCGATATAGTCGAGAGGGTAGCCAGAAAGATTAGGTCAATATTTTAACTTATTTGCATATGTATATAAATTTTGAACAGATGATGACATCAGGATTAACGATGTCTGATGTTGGATATCTTTTGATGATCCGGCAAAAAGAAGAGATGGCTAACACCATTCCAAAGGAGAAAATAGATAGTTATAAAGCATCTGGTTATATTGAGCTTCAGAAGAATGGGAAGTGGAAGATAACGCCAAGGGGAGGATCGCTGCTGATGCTGATAGAGACACCCGGTCTGACACCGGAGGTCGAGGGGATCCGGGACCGTATCGTTGGGGTATATAACGATATGGGTAAGGATACAGGAGCTATCAAGGAGGTGGAGAAAAGGCTTATCTGGTTTGTGGCTAACACCAACTTCAAGGAAGAACCTATAGTAAGGGCTGTAATATCCCATATAGACCTTAAACGTGAATATACGATGAGGTTGGATAACTTGATATGGAAACCGTCAAATGTCTATAGCGTACATATGAGCTTATCGGAATCAACGTTATTCGATACGATCATAAAGATGTATGGCATGACATCCGATCTGTATCTTAGGGAGAATAAGAATAAGGAGCTGGCATGGTTGTTCGCCGTAAGCCGGCTTCCGGACCCCCCCAAGAGGATGGATAAGGAATATACTATTACTGGAGATGTTAAGATGGACATCGAAAGAATATCAGATATAAAAAAAGAATTAGGTAGAAGATTAAAAATGTCAATTTAGCATGCAAAGAAAAGAAATTGAAAAAGTAGTCAAGGAAGTGATCTTTGAGAAGATGGGTGAGTTTACGGGTTTTAATCATGCTGCCGAGATCGATAACGAGGATGGGCTGGCGACTGACATGGCTATGGATCCATTTGATTTATTAGAGGTGTTGATGGATATTGAAGAGAAGATTGGTATAAGGATATCGGATGATGTCTTCGGTGATAAACCTGTTGATGAACTAACTGTAGGGATTTTTGCGGATATGTTGTATGATTGGTTTAAGAGTAAGTGATGGACTTTGGATATGATGATTGGGAAGAGGGGTTAGAGACCCCTCTTGTTGATGATTGCGATGACGATTATAAAGAGGAGGAAGAATATGATTTCAGTTAAGGAGTTAAGAATAGGCAATATTGTGAAAGATAAGGATGGTAATATATGGAGGATAGGATGTATTACCGGTATGCATAAGGACAAAGGGAGTTTGATTCTCGAACGCAGAATTGATAATGGCACAATAAAGTGGTATACTTCCGAATGTGATGTTTATCCAATAAGCTTGAATGAGAGGATATTGGATTGGATTGGATTTAACGATTATGATAATCATGATTACCGCGATAAAGGGGATATGACAATAACAAAAGATTACGCTTTAAGTATCACACGTTTATGGGGTAACACAGTTGTTAAAATTGATATCAAAGGATTCCATCACCTTCAAAATATAGCATATGATTTATACGAAACATCACTTGATTTAAATATATTCGATGATGACTATCCCGGAGACACATCTCTTGTGTAAGATAATAAATGGAGAGAAGGTTCTCGCCGCTTCTTACTCGCAGATAGACACGTTTGTCCAGTGTCCGTATAAGTGGTATAAGACTTACGTGGAGGGTCATAGGTCCACGGAAAAGCATGAGGCTACGTCATATGGTACGGTTATCCACCAGACAATGGAGTATTTCTTCAAGAACGGATGTAGACCTTCTTATGAGGATATGAGTAAGGCTTTCAATTACTATGCGGATATAGAGAAGATTCCTTTTGATAGCGTAAAATCCCAGATCGAGTCTATGCAACATGCGGCTAGGTTAATAAGATGGATTGTGGGGTTGTTTGAGAAGGATGCCGCTGGCAATTATAAGAAGACGTGGTCCGATCTTACGCCAATGGAGAAGGTGATCCGGGGGTCGAGACCGGCCGGCGTGGAGGAGGACTTCGTCCTGCCCTATAAGCTGCCCAAGCCCCTTACCTTGGATGGCGTGACGTACGATAAGGTACATATCATAGGATCGGTGGACTGGCGTGGAGAGTATAAGACAAAAGACAGGATAGCTATGTATACGATAGACTGGAAGTCCGGGAGAAAATTATTCGATAAGGATAAATTGCTTCACAATCTCCAGCATCCGATATACGCCTTTTACATACTCAGAAAATATAAGGTATTGCCGGATATGTGCAGCTATTTCTTTACCCGCATGCTGGACAATCAGAACGTGAAGGTAGATAAGGAGAAAGTAGAGAGATCGGTCAAGGAACTTAACGATATTCTCCTTGACATGTATGATTTCGAGACAAATAAAATCAATAGCTATCAAGCTCACGTTTGGGACGACGCCAAACAGGGGTATAAGTACGAGAAGCGCTACCTCATGGGACGCCAGCCGGCCTGCCTTGAACCCCGCCCCAATCCTTTGTGTTTTTGGTGCGATTTCTCAATCCATAAACAAGGGACATGCAGGTACTCATCGGATTGGGATGATTCAAAAAGAAAGAATAAAAAAGAATAACTTTATTAAAAAGCCTAGGTAAACATCTAGGCTTTAATTATATTTGTGTCAATAAATAATTGGTTATGGATAGAAACGAAAGAGAAAAACAGGTATTGGATCTTCTGATGTCTAGAAAGGATATCAGGAAATTGGTAGAGAAATCAAATGAATGTTATTCTAAGATGGATTTCGTTGGCGCCATGAAATACCGGCAGGAGATAAAGGATATCGTAGACCGGGAATCGAAGATCATGTTGACAAAAAGCGAGTCTTTGGTGAGTTTGATGAATAACGCTGATAATGAATATAAATTCAATATGCTGGTATGGCTACATTCCATGATGTGTATGGCGGATGTATTTAACGGGATATTGGAGGATTTCAAGGATGGGGTAAGGAAAGCCAACGGCAACTCTAAGTTCGTTAAGTTCGATAATCTGGATAGATTGATGACAGAATGTAAGAAAGAGATTGATTGCCTGATGAAAGGCACAAGTAAATCATTCCAGATATCTTTTGCCGTAAGGAGCGATGAGATGAGGGAGATGATAGAGAATATGGTTGGGAATAATATCCGGGAAGGGTACGACATGTTCAAGGAAGAGGCTGAGATGATGAATGAGACAGGCAGGAGTAAGATAGAGGAATTTAATAAGAAACTAGATCATGATTAAATGCGATATAAAGGTAGGTGATATAGTCCATACCCAGGTGGGCACGGGAGAGGTGATAGCTATAAGTAAGACGATGGATACATTGATGGTAAAAATGTTTGACGATCGTGAATGCCCAGTGAAATTAAAATACGTAAAGGCTGTTTTTGATAACTATAAATCCAAATGATATATAAACTAAGACCATATCAAGAGGATTGCGTTAAAAGCATCTCTGATTACATAAACTCTGATAGACATGATCCGGTATTGATCGTAGGGCCTGTAGGTTGCGGTAAATCGATCCTCATAGCAGAAGCGGCTAGATTGATGGGAGACAAGACAATAATATTACAACCATCAAAAGAATTGCTACAGCAGAATTATGATAAGCTTACATCATATGGCATACCGGCTACCATCTATTCCGCCTCCTGTGGCAAGAAAGAGCTGTCTAACATGATATACGCCACGTTAGGGTCTATCAAGAAGGTTGTTGGGCAGCTTAAGGAGATGGGAATCAGAAATGTATTGATAGATGAGGCTCATGCCGGATACAGTCCTGAGGACGGCAGTGAGTTCATGACATTCATGAATGAGCTGAAGCCGAGAAAGGTGATAGGGTTTACAGCCACGCCATGTAGACTTAAAAACATGTCGATAGGACAGATATCATATTCCCAACTTAATTTCATCACTCGTATGAGACCGGTATATTTCAAGAACCTGATTCACGTGATACAGGTAGAGGAGATGATAAGGCAAGGATTTTGGACACCTCTTAAATATGAGACATGGGATTTCAATGGAGATGCCCTTAAGCTTAATTCTAACGGCTCCGAATATACGGCTGAGTCTATTAGTGAGGCGGTGAGAAAAAATGGCTTAAACAACCTTATTTTACGTCGGTTGATGGTATTAAAAGACATCTGTAGATCTATACTGGTGTTTATGGATTCTGTTGAGAGCTGCAATACGGCCGCCGAATGGATAAACGCCAAGATATGTGCTGGCATGGCGGAGGTGGTTCACGGAGGCACGCCAAAGAAACAACGGGAGGCTATAGTCGAGAGGTTCAAGTCAGGTGGGACGCAGGTGGTGTTCAACTATTCCGCCCTCGGAACCGGATTCGATCATCCCGGACTGGACTGCGTGGTATTCGGTAGACCTACGTTCTCGTTCTCTACATGGTACCAAGCCATTGGTAGAGCCGTGAGAATCAAGGATGGGAAGGATAGTGCGATGGTAGTTGACTGCTGCAATAATTCTTCCAGATTCGGCGATATACGAGGTCTTAGTATAGAGAACTACAAGGGATATGGATGGGGAATGTTTGTCAATGACAACCTAATCACCAATATCCCGATGGGGGATATGGTAACGAAAACGGATTTGGATATCAAAGCCGCCAAGAAAGACCGAAGGAGAGGGCTGGCGCAGGGCGTAACCGCCGCCCCTGTTCCCGGGAGACCGGATCATCCCCTTGGCTCTACGTTAATGGCATTCGGCAAGTATTGTGGATGGATGTTGCATTCAATTCCGGTATCGTACTTCAAATTCATAAACGAGACATTTGACTGGGATAATGATAGAAATAAGGAGATAAAAGAATACATAGATTTTTTAATTAAAAACAATAGATTATGACAGGATGTATATATCATGAGGCTGATCTTGACGGAGTAATGTCAGCGGCTATAGTAAAAAAGTATTTCAAAGGTAACATTGATCTTCTTCCTTACAATTATGGCAAGGAAATACCTGACGTGAATAAATATGATAAGGTATTTGTAGTTGACGTGTCATTTGGAAACAGAACAAGATTCCTTTTCGATGAGTGGAAGGATAAAGGTACAGATGTCATATGGATAGACCATCATAAGACAGCCATAGACGATATGAGGGATTACGAGGTAAAGGGCAAGAGGTGTATAGGGACGGCGGCCTGTGAGCTTACGTGGGAATATCTTTTCGATGACATCAAAACTCCTAATGTGATAGAATTATTGAGTGCTTATGATGTATGGGATCATGACCGGTTCGAGTGGAGTGATGTCATGGCGTTCCAATACGGGATGAGGGGATATTGCGGTCTTGATGTAGACATTGTTAAGAATGTGCTAGATAAAGCCGATAACAACTTAGTGAATGATATGATAAATAACGGGGAGGCTATAATAGAGTATATAGTAGAGAAAAACAGAGGGGAGATGAATATGTTCTCATTCGAGGCTGATGTATTTGGGTACAAGGCTATATGTATGAATACCACGGAGTTTAACTCTACTACATTTGAATCTATGTATAACCCTAAGAGACATGATCTGATGATGCCATTTTGCTGGAACGGAAGATTCTTTAGATGTTCATTCTATACCACCAAAGAGGAGGTGGATGTCTCGGCGCTGGCACATAAAGCCTATCCCGGGGGAGGAGGTCATAAGGCGGCGGCAGGCTTCCAGCTTAGCGCAGAGGATATGATGGAGTTTTTGAAAACAAAGAAAATGTTATGATTGGACTAGGATCTACCTTTATAATAATGGCGTGTTCTATCTATTTGATAGTAGAAGGAAATGAAAAGAATGATTCGACTAAATTTTATGGAGGGATAATAGCAGCGATCTTATCTATCTTTTTGATGTGTTTAGTAATACAAAATATAAAAAATACAGAAAATATGGGGAAAATATACAAATTCAAGAGACTTAACGAAATGAAGCTAGACGATTATGGCTTCGGTTTGTTCGAGTACAATGGTGCTCTTTATTTCAAGGAGGCAGATGAAGGGAAATGCTTTGATGTAAGGAGCGGGAATGAGGTTATTATCGGGAAAGATAAGATTATAATGACTTTGGAGGATTAATATGAGGAAACTTGACAACACCAACAGGACGAGAAAGAAAAACGTACGACACTCGTGGGTAAAGGCAGGCCCGGGGATCCAACGCTGCGCTATTTGCGGGATTACGAAGCAAAGCGAGTGGAGGGACGGGAAGACCTCGCATTGCGTATATCTATCATCTGGTGAGCTTTATTCCATAACAGGTGAGACACCAGAATGCAGGGATCTTAGCGAATTTTATTAATCTAAAACATGAAAATATGACATGGTATGATACTTACGAGGAAATAAAGACCAAATATCCGGATACTGTTTTTGAGGAATATTGGTTAACGAAAGATGATGCTGATAAACTAAGGAATCATGAATCAGTTAAAAAGGGATGGGCTACAATTGAAAATAATCCTGATACAAGCGGTTTTATTATATCTAGTGACAAATGTGTTATCAATGGCTTTAAAGCAGAAAAGAATGATGGGGATGAGCGAAGCATATTGCTGCATATTGGAATACTGTCTCCTTTTAATGATGATCCAGTAATAATAATAAAGCAAAAAGGAATTTAAGATGAAAGAAGAATTTAGCAAATACGACAAGGTTGTTTATGACGGTGAGGTATTTGAGGTACTTGAAACCGCCGATCGTACAGGAATGATGAAATTATGCCCATTATTTAAAGCATCATATGAATATGCTTGGGCTGACGAGGAAATGGTTGTATCATTAAACAGGGCTATTAAATTAAGGATTATTGATGAGGAAACGGTCGATAATCTTACGGATTATAGCCCTATCGGCGAGGGTCTATGTAATACCAATGAGTGGGAAACGACAGACGCACCGTTCGTCGGGAAGGACGGCAGCGGGAAGAACGACCGGGTCGACGGCAAACTCCGGTGGGACCTCCTTCCTTTGGCTGAGATAGAAGACATCGTGAGGGTATATACAGAAGGTGCCAAGAAGTATGCTGATAACTCATGGCAAGATATACCTGATGGGTTCAATCGTTATCTAGGTGCACTCATGAGACACTTGGTCGCTTATACGAAAGGGGAGAGATATGACAAGGAGGGATTCATGCATCTGGCGGCAGTGTGCTGGAATGCCATAGCGTTATTATATTACGATAAACATAACAAAGGGCTTATAGAATGGAAGAGTCAGGAGAAAGAGTAGTAGATGAGAGATTAAGAGCTATTAATAAAAAAACCGGTAAATACGTTGATTTAATCAAGCGCACTATTTATGATGATACTCCATTTCCGATAGTTAAGTATCTCAATTATAGTTATGATGAATTGAATTATGATTATGTAAGGTATCTGAATTTTGATATAGACATAAATTGGGAGCATCGTAGATATCAGATTGTTAAGGATTTATTATCTAACGATTTCGATGGAAGGAAGATGTGTATAGATGAGGTAGATAATGCTATATTTACTGCTGATTTAATTATTAACAGATTAAAAACTATTTAAAAATGGTAAGAATTGATTTTTTCACGAAGAAAGACGCTGAGTACAGCGATTACATGCGATATATTATCGCCAACACATTACAGGAGTATGAGGGTGAGGTCACGTTAAACCAGATTCCGGAGAACAAGGCCGCGGAGGAGGAGATATCCAAGTACGGTATAGAGGTATATCCTACTATCATCGTCAGTGGAGATAACATGGATGGCTTTAATAAACTTGAAGGGATGGCCAGAAAAGCTGATCTTATTAACGTCATGTCGTTATACGACAAGAAATAGGCTTATGACGATAAGGGATAAATATTTTGGTTGGAAAGATATATTCTTTGACAGGTTCGTGCATTGTTGTAATGAAAAAAGTGACCAACCACAAGGAAGTAATATACCTCTAGCCAAAATAAACTTCGATAACAAGACAGGATATGTGGAGGACGGGACTATTAATATAGCCGAGCTTCTTCAATATCTTTGGATAAATAATAAGGTCTATGGGTGTGAATATGCGCCCATAGATATATCTTCTGCCTTGCAAACATTGATCAGATTGACCGAGAACGCTAAACATATGTTTGAGGATCAACCGGGTGTATATGACATGATCCCATATAGAGGTTTTTTTCTTAGAGATGATTTTTTATCCGGGAAAGATTATTCACTTGATTTGGATAAAATAGTGAGCGGGATGGGAGGATGGTATGGCGAGGATGAGGATCCTTGTTATTCGATGTTCGTCAGCCAAGACCAGATATGGAACTTGAACCCGATATTGAAGGTATTAGCTGATGAAGGGTCTATTCTAGCCAAAGAACTTGGATATGATATAAACTCATATGTCAGCGATAATGGATACACGATATACAACCCATACCTTTCATGGATCAATCATTACTATCATTATTGTCCAACATTTAACGAGGATAAATTAAAGCCTTGGGATAGGGTAGAGGATAGGGAAAATAAGTTCAAGATGACGGATAAGGTTAAGAGAGGCGCCAATAACTGGTACTATTCAGGCGGAACTATATCTTGCGTAGATAGCTTCTTGGGGAAGAAATACAGGAAGAATCTCCGAACCTTTATCTATCGTGGAATAGTATTCTTCCTTGACCGGATATGGCATACGCCTTTATTTGAGAAGATGGGTGTGAAAATGAAATACAACGCTTATTATTGTTATGCCGCTACCTCCGGTATTTGGTACAATAAAGGATTCAAGAAAAGGCTAGCCAAGAGATTTAACGAGTCTTTACGTGGCGGAGGGGATCTGTTCGGGGCTAACCTAGCCTGCATGGTCTGTGACCATAAGGATATCGATTGGGAAGCGCTTCGTCTTTGGCTTGACAAGTATGACGAGCCTACTGATAAGGGTATGGTGAATAGCCCTATCCAATTTATGTATTTATATTTATATTACGCTTTTAACAAATAACTTGAAATGAAGAAGATAAATGACTGGGTTATAAGGACATTTGGGTTGAGAGGTTCATGGAGCTGGGCTAAGAAGCAGATGTTAAATGGAGCGATCATTAAACGTAAGGCCACTATAGGGACATATAAAATAGCTATTGATAATGACAAGAATAAGTTACTTGTAGCTACATGGGATCATCTAGATCAAAGTCCTGTATGGGAAAGGTGTCCGCATAGTTTATTAGATGAAGATGCGGTTGATTATTTTGTCACAGCTCATAAGGAATTATCATATGGGGGCATAAAGATCAGGATGAAAGATGAATTTAATTGTATCGATAAAATATTGAAAGCATGAAAAAGATTACCGATAAAGACGTAGAGGCTCTTAAAGCCGGGAAGAAGGTGACAAAAGGCTTTATCCATATGCAGTTGGATGATAAGGGGAGATTGAACATGTGGACTGATAACAATATAACTGACAAATATAGGGACTTTGAAATAGACGCTAGCAAATTGTTTGATCATGGGATTCTTACTGAAGAATATGATAAACTTAGAATTATAAACATACATCAATAAGGTAGAAGAATATGAGAAGAAGGATGATAGGCGGTCAAACCGTTTCAAACGGTATATATATCTTACACACCAATGGCAAGTTATATACTAGTGATAAATGGAATTATTCGTGGAGAAACGACGCCGTAGGAGTGGCGTTGATAAGCGACAACAGCAGCTTCGTTATTTCAGGTATTGAGCTTAAGAATCGAAGCTGGTCTAATACGACTGGATTGATCCAAGGAGTGACTACAATAACATCAAGTAATGAAGCCAAAAAAGATTTTAATGGATTTCAAAACACACAAAGTATTGCGGAATATACGCATGCTAGTGCCGCTTATGAATGTACTGTTACTTAATTCAAGAACGGGCAAATGGGATATCTAGCATCAGTGGGAGAATGGATGGAGATCATAAATAATTTAGATGAGATTAACAGATGCATGTCTCTTATCGATGGATTAGATATAGACGAAGGCGCTACAAGTTATTGGACTAGCACTCAATATAATTATGAGAAAGCATGGTTAGTGACTTATAACGGGAATGAGTTTTATCCAAATGATGAGAGAAGGGCGTTTCCTTCTATGCTATTAGAGTAATATCACAATTAATATAAAAAACAATTATGACAAAGAAACAGTTAAGAATCCCATTTAAAGATGGAAAACCATGTAAGTGGGTTAAAGATGATCATGACGAGGAACGTGATAATTATGAGTTCGAGGAATGCCTTGAGATACACGGATTCGTTCGTGGACGCTCTTCGGCTGTAATGATATTAAGACCGGCGAATGATCATGGGGAGGATTTTAATTATGCCAAAAGTGTCTATTACCAAGTATTCTTGACAGACAGTAAGGAAGTAATACAGAACATGATGCATGGAATCATATATGGTAAATGGACGTTTGTTAAGAGAGGCGAAAATTTTGGTATAAAATTGGTTAAGGTCTTACCTAAGATACATAAAATCTCCCTTGATATGATCGCAAAGGATATTTTTAGGCCTGAGAATAAATAAACAATATGAAAGTATTATCATTATTTGACGGAATATCATGTGGGTATCTAGCGTTACAAAGAGCCGGCATACCTATAGATGCTTATTACGCCTCGGAGATAGACAATACATGCATAAAGGTGAGCCAGAAGCATTTCCCTGATATTATCCGGTTAGGAGATGTCAATAACTGGAGAACATGGGATATCCCTTGGAAAGACATAGATCTGGTCATGGGAGGGTTCTGTTGCCAGAGTTTCTCTAGCTCAGGTAAGGGTAAGGGATTCATGGACGCAAGGGGGAGACTTTTCTTTTGCTTCTCGGACATCGTAAGGCATTTAAAGAAGGAGACCAAAGGTAAGATCCTGTTCTTGGGCGAGAACGTCCGGATGCGGGACGAGCATCGCCGAGTGATAACGGAGGAGCTGGGCGTAGAGCCGGTGGAGATCGATAGCGCCTTGGTATCGGCGCAGACCCGGCATCGTCTTTATTGGTGTAATTGGCCAGTAGAAATGCCGAAAGACAAACATATATCGTTAGATGATGTTTTAGAGAATGATAAAGGATGGAAATCTGGGACCATAAGAGGACGTTATATATCAACTATCGTTGGTCGAAGAATAGATAGCAACGGACACCGAAAGGACTATGACAAGAACGTGAAAATCATACAATGTCTGGAAGTAAGAAAAGACAAGAATACTACCTCTATTAAGAAAAGTAATTGCCTTACAACAGTCATGAAAGATAACGTGATATCATCATTACCGCCCGGAAGATATCTGAACGCCTTTGACCTGAAAGATAAGTTCAGATACCTGACTCCTGTGGAGATGTGTAGGCTACAGACATTGCCGGATGATTACCTTGATGGGATAGCCCCGAATACGGCCATGTCTTTAGCGGGAAACGGATGGACAGTGGATGTGATAGCCCATCTGCTAAGAGGTATAGAGCGTAGGTAAAATTTAAAACACAATTACAACGATATGATTATAAACAAGACATGGTCGATGCCGAATAAAGAGACATTCAGCATAAAACCGATAAGAGAACTTATAGATAGATATAAAAAAGACGGAATGGTTATAGTGGATCCATTCGCCAGAAACAGCGATATAGGGACGATAACCAACGATCTTGATCCTGAGACTAAGGCTATGTATCATAAAGACGCCACGGACTTCTTGTGTCATCTTGATGATAATATAGCTGATATGGTATTATATGATCCACCATATTCTGCGAGACAGGTATCTGAGTCGTATAAAAGACTTGGAGGTGCTGTTAATATGCAAACAACGCAATCTAGTTATTGGGCTAGGCAGAAGAATGAAATAGCTAGGATCACCAAGAAGGACGGGGTGATCATTACCTGTGCATGGAACTCCGGCGGTATAGGGGCAGGGCTTGGCTTCGAGCAGCAGGAGATTCTTCTCGTGGCTCATGGGGGATGGCATAATGATACGATTGTTACTGTAGAGAAAAAGATCAAGGGTTAGATGAAAGAAAGGATATTCACCACAAAAGAACAGGGGAGAGTGCTGGTTGAGGCCGCCTCCCTATCTCCACCGCCATCGGATTCAGAGACAAGTACCTTGACTCATTGCATTCTATGGAGGATGACGCTGGTCGTATAGGACTGATCGAGGCCGTTACCCCGGATATATCCGACCCGGTTTGGGATGTAGGGACGTTATTGAGCTTACTCCCAGCCGAGATAAAGGGTTATACGTTAGAGTGCTATAAATTTGAAGACAAGTGGTTCGTGTCGTATATGGATGAGGACGATATCTCCGTACATTGGAGCAACGAAAAACTTCTTATAGACGCATTATTCTCATTGATGATAGATTTGATTAAATGTGGATTATATGAAACAGATACTAAGGATAAGATACAAAACAGAGGATAATCCGCCTATGGCTAATGTCCCTCTTATAGGATACAGTTTGGAATACGACTGCAAGGTAGCGTTAGTATACAGAAAGGGGGATAACTATTACACCAATATGGAGTGCGATGTTGAATATAAGACATCTCCTCCAGATGAATACGAATACGTATATCCGTGAGAACTAGAAGGGATATATTTATATTTAAGCATGATTAATATTATTTTAATATTATTCATGCTTTTATTTTTGTTTAAATCATATCTTTGTATCAACATTAAAAACCAGATTATTATGGATGGAGACAAACAAAAAGTCAATGAACTTACGATGAGGACATTGGGTTCTCATTATGGCGGATATGCCTATGTAAAGGTAAAAAATCGTCAAGCTGATGTAAAGATAGATTGGAAGTTGTTGAAGGCTATAGAAAAAGGGGAGGTGGAGATAGACAACGAAAAATATCATCTATCCGGAATAGAGTACGTAGCTAAAAGATGTCAGGACATGTTTTACGTTGGTCGTGATATTTATTATTTCAAGGGTATGGGAGAAAGAGGAATAACCAATCTTCTTAGAAACGCTATAGATGATTTGCTAGATACCATAAGCAGCAGGGAGACTTATCGTAGCGCAGAGCACAGGGTGTACGCCCAAATGAATAAACTTACTGAAGCGGGAGCCATGATCAGCTTGGCTATAGAATTACTAACATCTAATATCCGTCATAGTTATGGAGAAATTAATTTTGAACGATATCCAAGACCTGTGGAGGTGGAGGGAGAAGATAAACATTGATGACTTCAAAGAGGATCCTATGGCTGAGGATATGCCATTATATTTCCCGTGCGCCGTCGTATGGCATGTGAATTGGGGTGAGCATGACGCTGATAATTATATATGTTATGGATTTGTTTATGTAGCAGAAATATTAGGGATATGAACATTAAAAAACAGATAATTCTTGACGATAAAGACTATGAGCGATTAGTGCACGATGCTAATCTCAGTAATGATGAGATAAAAAGCAAAATCGCCAGCGCTCTAACCACTGATATGGTATTTAGTTTCGATTTTGATGTAAACAAAAAAGTTACGGGGAATACGAGGATCGAAAGCGCCACCCATAATCTAGGATATAATGAATATGATAATATCGTAAGGGCTAGAGACGAGAATATTCACCATGCTGTTTATACAGCTATATATGATTATCTTGAGAAAATAAAGAGAGATAATAATGAGCTAAGCGCAAAAGATTGGATATTATTCACATCTATAATCTTATCTATTTTCGCAATGGGATTTGCAGGTGGATGGTTGGTATTTAGTTGATTAAATCATGGATAATTTAAAAGACATACAAAATATAACCGGTCTTACGTCAGAAGCTATATTCAATATACGTAAACCTGTTGATTATATGTGTAGTGATATAGATAG